>JACCDR011410298.1_pt1 | contig 67928 bp, 83 predicted proteins | sample 7446431 | NCBI WGS metagenome assembly JACCDR01 (sample SAMN15323443, study PRJNA562643) | freshwater metagenome | isolation source: river surface water | place: USA:Blue River Watershed | collected 2017-08-17 | reverse complement strand
CCAGATGGGAGATTGCCTTAGCAATTTCTTCGGACGGATTCACAACGTCCGTAGCTGCCTGACAGATGCCGCTCTTGAAAGCAACGATATCCATACCGTTGCTTTCCTGTCCACCTTCCGAGAATCCCTCAACACGTACCATCCTACGCTGACGTCGAGCGTAGGTTTTCATCTTCAGTTTGAGCCCGTTCCCCCAATAGCTACCGAAATTCACGCCCATTTCAGGATTGAACGTAGCCTTGGCCGTCTCAAAAGAATCGACCATCATATCGGAACGGAAACCCGAATCGGCACGCTCCACACCCCCCCAACGCCCTAACGTCTTGAATACGCACTGAATCACATATTCCATCGGATAGGAAAGTGTTTTGCGGCCGTTTTTGGCAACGGTAGACTTGCCAGTATTGTACCATGATTCGGGAATAGTGGACAGCAGGGTACCGATAAGGGTACGCTCTGCTGTTTCGTATTCGGCAATGCACCGATCGGCGTATTCGGTGCAATTCATGAACGCCTGCTTGCGAGTGCGGGTCGCGTTGAAGGAAGGGGCTCCAGTGCGAATATCTGAATTTGCCATGTTACACTAGCCTTTCAAGAAAACCCAGAGAGTACCGAAAACACACGTTTCCGATTTTTCTCCTCTGTCCCATGATGTTAGCGTATCGGCCAGCCACGTCAATACCCTTTGCGTTCAAATCCGTTTTTTCCTGTCAATTTCCGCCACAGCTTACCTTCCACCAGGCATGTTTGGTTTTCGTTCGGTATAAATTGTGGATAACTTGTGGATAACTGCCCGGAAAGCCAGGGGTTTCCCTAGTTTTCCGGTCTATCTACTAGATGAAAACGACCCGAAAACAATTTGCACAATTGCAGGGAAAAAAGCGTAGAAAACTTGACAAGGGAGGTTATAGGTAGATGTTAGGTTGTACGGGTGCGGTCGCCGGCGGGCGGGCATCCCTTCAGCTACCCCGACTCATTTCCACCAAAGTGGGTACTTAACCACTCACCACCGATCCTAGCGGCTCAGCCAATACTCAGGCAGAATGCTGTTACGCTGTAAGCTTAATAACTATAAGGCCCAACGTATAATCCTCAACCACAAACCGCGAAAATTCTCGCCGGACTTCCTCGACCAGCCTATTTCTATCTGCCAGCAATAATTCAGAGACGTGAGTTCTTATACTCACCTCAGCATCAGGCAGGCCCCGACTCAACGCATGAAAAACCCGCCAGTGTGCTTCTTTCAACACACCTCTTAAGGCTATGCCATATCGTAGCTGGTAGCACCGCTTGGCTAAGCCTTGAGCAGTTTCAGCTTTCATAAGACCGCCAAACACTCTCAGGACAATCAGATAGACATAAAGTAGTAGATTCATTGGTGACGCCGTCTCGTTTAGTTTTGTGGTACAGCCTGTGATTCAAAGAAACTCATGTGGTCGCCACCACTTATGTATTAACCTTCTTGTCGTGTCTTTGTCCGCTGGTCGCTGTCTCTACCGGAAGACTGATTTTCTTTTTAAGCGTTAATAGGACAGAATCCGTGCGGTCGATGCAGAATTTTTTGACAGGGCGATGCCGGGCCGCAGATTTGGCTGGCGGCGAAAAATGGTGAGGCCATGACTAGCACGGTGGGGACTTAGAAATAAATCGGGAGGCCCGCCAAATTATTCTGGTGGGGACTCAGCAGCAACGCCAGGTAAGCCGAACGTGCCTTTGCCGTTAGATGCTTTTTCGGCAGATAGTCTAATTCGCTTATGCCGGACACTCTTGAGTGAACGCCCCAGGATGAATGCCATTTCATTGTCCTTCATGGTTCGGTAGTTTTCTAGTATAAATTGGATCTGGGCGGCGGTCCAACGATCTTTTCTTTTGTAAGCCATAAATAATTATACACTAGATGGGGACTTTGGTGTATAATCATATATGGGAAATACACAAATTTTATTCGCAACTGAAGGAAACGCAGTTTACACCGGGGAAGTTTTAAATATCGCTTTAGGTGAAAATTTCATCCCCGCCGAAATTAATCTTAATTTAGACGATCTAACTACCCAAACGTGGAGTATTAATACTAATGAATATACCCAGCGGATTGACGGAAGCGGAAGTATTGCAGATAATCGACAAAGTAGCCAAGAAGCACTGCTTTCGTAAATTCGGCTATCTACAGACAAAAGACCTTTATCAGCACGCGTCTATGTTTTGCGTCTCTCGCATAGATCGTTTTGATCCATCTAAAATTAAAACTGATAATCTTGACAATTTAAAACGAGCTTTAGAAAGCTGGCTAAGCCGTATTATCAGCAATCAGATGAAGAACTTTTACCGCGATAATGTAGATAAGACTACTGAGCGGAAAAATGGTAAAACGATAACACATATAGTAACGCAAAATAGTCTTGAGCAAAACGAACGTCGCGACGACTTAGTAGAAAAGAATCTTCCAACTCCAAGTGACAATCATGATCTATTATGTAAGATGGCTCAAAAAATGACAGACGCAGAGTTCGAAATCTTTGACGGCCTACTTAGCGGCGACAACGTAACATTAGAACTTCGCACACAGGTAATAGAATTATGTCGGAAGAACCTATAAAGAAAAAGGGCGAGCTACAGCTATCCGCCAACGAAGTCTCTTACATCGAACAAAACTGGAAGACTCAAACTGACCAGGAAATTGCAGATGCTCTGAAGCGGCATGTCGCTACGGTTACTAAATATCGCCGTATTAACGGATGGAATAAAAACTCAACTGAAGCATCGCAAAGAACTGTGGCTGAAGTAGTTAATGACTCTACTCTCAGCGAGAAGGATAAGACTCAATTCATCAAAAAAGATATCAAAAATAGTTCTAGACGAACTCGGCTACAAGCCATGTTTTCTGAGGATGATCTAAATTATTTCGATAGTCGTTGGGTAGATTATCGCGTCCAATTTAAGGATATGACTCCATCAGAAGAAGATGTATTAGAGAAAATGATCGTCCTTGATATTCGCATGACTTATAATCAGCGGTCATTACGAGAACTGCATGATCTTCAAGCCCGCCTCAAAGTTCAGCTGTCCAGCAAAACCGAACTTGATCCTGAGGACGATAAAGAACTCATGATTCTTCAGACCATTCAGTCGTACAACGGTCAAGAAGTAGAGTTGAATAAACAATATGCTCTACTACTCAAAGAGTATCAAGAGATTCAGAAATCTTTAAACGCTACGCGTGAGCAGCGTGAAACAAATCAGAAGATCGGTGCCGAAACTTTTAACGACCTTATCAAAAAGTTTAACGAACAAGAGTTTAGATTAAAGAGTGGGCGTGAAGCTGAATTGAATCGTATCGCTATGGATAAGAAGCGTGAGGAACTTTCAAAGCCTCATCAATATGTAGATGGCAAAGTAGATCTGCCGATTCTAACGGTAGAGAATTTTAAGAAAGCAAACCTTGGATAAGACTGCTATAATTACGGGAATTTCTGGAGCTGACGGCCCATATCTAGCTGCTAATTTATTAGCCCACGGATATAAAGTTGTCGGCATTGCTCGTCAAGTTGCTCGTCGCGATATGCGATTCATGAAGCAATTTAATCTTGACAATAAAGTAGAAATAGTGAGTGGCGATATTACAGATAGTGCCGCCATGTGTGACATTATCGAAAAGTATAAGCCGGACCACTTTTATAATCTGGCCGCTATGAGTCATCCGGGCAAAAGTTTTAAAGAGCAGCACGCGACACTTTTAACTACCGGGCTAGCAGTGGGTGATTTACTCGCCAGTTTACATCGGATCAAGCCGAGCACGAAGTTCTGCAACATATCTAGTAGTGATATCTTTGCGAAAACAACGGAAAGCCCGCAAACAGAACTATCTCCTAAAATTCCAAATAGTCCATATGGTGCAGCAAAGATTCTAGCACATAACATGGTAGACATATACAAAGATAAATATGGTATGTTTGCCTGCAACGCCATATGCTATGGACATGAGTCTCCGCGTCGTACTGACGAATTTGTTACGGGTAAGATCATAGAACATGTGGTTAAGTTAAAGAACAACCGCCTAATCCCCACACTGAAGTTAGGAAATCTGGATGCGATGAGAGACTGGGGCGACGCACGAAGTTTTGTTGACGGTTGGCGACGCATGATGGAGCTGGACACACCAGAGAACTTCATATTCTGTTCTGGCCAAGCACACTCAGTTCAAACTTTTTGTCAGCTTGCTTTCCAGAAAATAGGCATTCATCTAGTTCCATTAGGTGAAGGTGTGGATAAGAAATTAGTAGACGGTTATACTAAACGCGTCTTAGTCGAGTCAGTACCAGAGTTTTATCGTCCTACAGAAGAAAAGTTATTAGTAGGCAATTTTACTAAAGCCTATACTAAGCTTTGCTGGCACAATACCATGATGCTGCCAGATATCATAGATTGGATGTATTCGCAAAAATGTATTTCCCCCTAATCAAACATACTACTCCTAAGCGTCTTCGACAATTAGAGCGGAATGTGGGTTCTATGAAATATCGAGTTTGGCGAGCAAAAGTATTAGAACGAGACGATAATACTTGTCAGTGGTCTGGGTGTACACAGAAAGAAGGTCTGGAAATCCATCATATTAAACGATGGGCTAACAATCTTCATCTTCGATATAACGTCTTTAATGGCATCACGTTATGTAAAGAGCACCACCAATCAATTTTTAATAGAGAAGCCACATACGAAGTAGTTTTTTTAAAGACGGTAATCCGCAATGATGAATTATTACAGCAACGCAAAGGGAAGTCAGGGACCGATGTTCAAGATACTAAGGGACTCAAGGGAGAAAGCTCCGTTGACATTCCAAAACCACCGGGTGGTGATATCCAAGGAAGCCCTGCCAGCGGGTGATTACACGTTAGTTGGGCACGACATGCCAGGTGATGACGACTCTATTATCATTGAACGTAAAAAAGATTCAATGGAGCTTATTGCTAATTTAGGTGCAGAATGGGATCGCTTTATACGAGAGGCAGAGAAATTAGTAAAGTATAAGCATAGACAAATAGTGGTTTGTGGTCCAGATAATTTTGAGACATTAATAGCTCAAGGATTTACTCAGCTTCCTATTAATTTCATCTATGCTCGCATGGCTTTTTTGTTTATCAAGTATCAGATTCCAGTCATCTTTATGCCGGATACGGCAGCGGCTGAAAATTATATCTTCCGACTTTTTCACAAGGTAATTCAAAAAACCATCAATGAGTTATGATTTCGTAGGCGAGAGTGATGAACTGATTCACTTAGAATTAGGTGACACTTCAAAGTATAATTTCCGTAACCCATTTGAGGATCCGTCTTTTTTAAATAAGGACGAGACGGTGAATTCAGTCATCGCTTTCATCCGCGATCCTAATTATCTTGCATGGTTTTGCAAGAATTTCCTTAAAATAGAGATTCTGCCATTTCAGGCCGTGATTCTCAAGGAGATGTGGACGCACCCATTTCCAATGTTAATTGCTACGCGTGGAGGTTCTAAGAGCTTCATGCTGGCACTATACATTACATGTAGAGCGGTTTTAGATCAAGGCTGCAAAATCTGTGTTGTAGGTGCCGCTTTGCGTCAAGCCATGTTACTATTCAATTACATTAACTCCCAGATTTGGGATGGCTCGACAATTCTTCAAGATATTTGTGGTGGTCAAAAACATAGACCTAAGCGTGAGATTCACACCTGCACATGGAAAGTAGGTAATAGCGAAGTTAAATTCCTACCTATGGGTAATGGTGAAACGATTAGAGGTCAGCGTGCTACTATCACAATCGTGGACGAATTTGCCAGTATTGATCCTGAAATCTTTGAGACCGTGGTGCGTGGTTTTGCCGCCGTGAGAAGCCAGGGGCTTATCAGTGGTGTAAAACATAAAATTCGACACAATCTTTTGAAGAGTGAGAATATAGATTTAGCAGAGGTAATTACTGGCGACGGTAGAATTTCTACTAAGACAAATCTTGGTTGCAACCAAATTGTGATTGCGGGTACCACTTCGTATTCGTTTAATCATTTTTATAAATACTACACATATTATAAAGCGATCATAGAGTCTAATGGCGATCAGAATTATTTAAAGAAAAACTATCCTGACATGAAGGTTTCGTCAGCCGTTAATCCGCATGATTATTGTGTCATTCGGCTACCGTATGATATGCTACCTCCAGGATTCATGGACGAGGCAATCCTTGCTCAGGGTCAAGCAACCATGAACTCAACGATTTTTGATCAAGAATATGGTTGCATCTTTCCAACTGATTCAGATGGATTCTATTTAGCCTCCTCGGTTTATAATGCGACTTGCCCAGTAAAATCTCCCAATGGAGATATTATGTTCGGAGCGGAATTAGCTGGCGACCATTCTTATTCATACGCCATGGGCATCGACCCCGCATCTGAAAGCGACAACTTTGCGATTTGTATTCTGCAATTAGATGGATTCAGTCGTAAGATTGTTTATCAATGGACAACAAATAGAAAGAAATTTACTGAGATGAAAGCGGAAGGGCTCATTAACTCAGAGATTTCAGATTATCATACTTTCTGTGTCCGACACATCAGAGATTTGCTTAAACGATTTAACATTGTTCGCATCAACTGCGACTTCGGCGGCGGCGGCATTTCGATTAAAGAAGGTCTGCAAGACAAGACCAAAGCTTTCGAAGGCGAACCGCTTATATATGATATGGATGATGAATTAGTCGCAGGCAATCAAGGCTCGTATATTCTGCGTATGGTTAAGTTTAACGATAGTGAATGGTATAAATCTGCTCACTATGGTCTTAAGAAAGATCTAACTGATATTCGCATTCTTTTTCCAAAGTACGACACGCTTGCCGTGGCCGAATGCTCTTATTCCAAAGAATTTAGCTATGAGACCATTGAAGACATCTATGAAGATATCGAAGAGATGAAGCGGGAAATTATCCTCATCCGCCATGAGCAGACTCCTAGTGGTCAAGAGCGATGGGATGTTCCTAAGTTAACAGTCAAGGCGAGCGACGAAACCAAGAAGTCACTAAAGAAAGACCGTTTTACATCTTTATTGTTAGCTAACTGGTGTGCTCGTGAAATTGAAGCAGAACTTAACAATACAACGGCCTACGAAATTATTGGTCGTTCCAGAGGAAGTGGAATCAATAAGTCTCGACCTACATCTACTATACCAAAGGCTATGTATCATACCTTGCCAGGTGGACAAAAACTGCGTCAAGTCGCTACGAATCTAGGGGCTACTAAATCGGTTAATAGAGGCGGTCAGGGTGTATAATTACTGTAGTAGGACTGCAATATGACTCCAGAATCACTATCTAATAACGCCGGTTTTATTTCTAAAGCAGATTTAGAACAGCACTATACCAATTTGTCGAATCCGAACAATTTTAGAGGTAGTACTGCCCGAGCCTCCACGATTTCGATTCGTCCTGAATTTAATAAAGAAGACTATTATGCTGCTCGCCCTGGCGAACGCATTCAGACCGATATCAACGATATTATTGAGCAATGCGAAAATGCCTATTATCAGCATGGTATCTTACGATCAATCATTGAACTGATTAGTGAGTTCGTAGTAGACGGCCTTGAGATTATTCATGAAGATGACAAGATTCAAGAGTTCTATCGCACTTGGCAGACTAAAGTTGATCTAGAAGATCGAGCCGAACGTTTTGCAAATTTCCTATATCGCTCTGGTAACGTCGTAGTACAACGATATACAGCTCAACTTAAGCTCTCCGAGCTTAATGAATACAAAGCTGGCAAAACGATTGCTGTGGAAAAAATCGGTGACAACGAGGTTCCTAAGTACAAAAAGTATGAAGTACCAATTAAGTATTTTTTCTATACTCCCAGCACAGTAGTCTTGGCCGGTGATGAAATTGGTGCTTTTTCAGATAAGAAGATTTACGGATTAAAGTTAAATACCGACGTCATTTCACGCCTCTCACGTTGCACAACTGAGATTGAAAAGCGAGCATATGAGGCTATCCCTAAGGATATTCGTGAAGCCGCACAGAAAAATAATACGAAGTATTTTGTTAAGCCGCTAGTGACCGACACGCTCTTCGTAGCACACTATAAGAAAGATGACGCTCAACCATGGGCCTATCCTCTAACATATTCTGTGCTGCCTCAGTTGATCCTTAATAATAAGTTAAAGATCGCTAAGGCAACCGCGTTTGACAATTTCCGCAATCGTGTCGGTATTTGGAAGCTAGGTCGAGCAGACTTAGGCATTTTGCCAAGTCCAGCAGCCGCAGATAAGTTAGCCGAAATTCTTGAAGCACAAACCGCGGGCAGCGGTCCTGATGTTATTTGGGATGACATGCTTACATATGAAGAGCACTATCCTCCAATTGAGAAGTTCAATAACTTACAGGAAGATATTGACCCAATTCTCATTCTATTCGGAATGCCTGACGATATTGTAGGTGGCACACGTAGAGGTTCAAGTGGTTCATCTGACTCATCTCTTCGCGTTAAGAATCTCGCAAAGAAACTGCAAGCCGGGCGGCGTGAAGTAAAAAATTGGATCATGCATGAAATCGCGATTATTCAGCGAAACATGAAGTTTCCTACTCCGCCAATCGTGCGGTTTAAGAATGATGATCTAATGGATGAACGTATTTACTATACTCTATTACGAGAGCTAGTAGATCGGAACGTTATTTCTGATCAAACCATGTTAGAGCGTATCGAAGAAACGCCAAGTATTGAGCGTATCCGTATAGAACGTGAGACAAAGCTACGCGACTCTGGTAAAATGCCAGAGAAGGCATCTCCATTCCATAAGACCGGGCCGGAAGCCCAAATGGGCACTAATGACGCAAAGAATGGCCGCCCGCCACTATCTAAGGATAAATACCAGCGAGTACGGACGCAGAATAAGCCTAAGAGCTTTGCCAACCTTTATGTCAATGACTTATACGAAAAATTAACAGAAACGCTTGTTAATGAATATTTACAGATCCATAATATTAGTAATGCTCGTCATTTGACGACAGAACAGCGTGCCGAGTTAGAAGATCTTAAATATAGCGTGATGGCTCAATTTGAACCCGGAACCGAGATTAATGACGAAAATATTGAGAAAGCCTTAAACTTAGACCAAAATATTTTAGCTGATTTTAATCAGGCTTACGCTGAATTAGTAAAAGAGAGCGGTCAAGAGAATTTGACTCTAGAACAACGCAAACTTTTGAAAATGGAAGCTTATAAGCAGATATGGGTATAATTATATATGCAGATATTTGACGCAGAAAAGGCTATCGCTCATCTTATCGAAAACGATAAAACGATAGCATTTTTAGAAACACAGACAGATACTGCTAAAGCATCTGAAGGCGAATCACCTACAGAGGAATTGATTGAATATTTAAAAGAAGGGACTTCAGTAACTTTTGATAGTTATTGGTTTCCCGCGATTTTGGTTACTACTAACTGGAATCGTAATGATGACGTTTTTACTCCTGAGCAAATTTGGCCAGCACGAAACACGCCGATAAATAAGCCTGTTAGTTGGTGTCACAATGCTAGCGAAGAAAACAACGAAGTCATCGGAGTAATTCTTCGTTCTGTACCGGTAGATATTAATTACAAGGTTATTACTGAACCATGCAATTATTATCATCTTGCGGTTTCATCAGTAATATGGAATAAATACTTTCCTACTTACGGACAAGAAATCAAAGAAGGTATTGACAAGAAAGAATTATTCGTCAGTATGGAATGCCACTTTCCAGATTTTGGTTTTGCTATCCGCAAACCTGGCTCAAGTAACATTTCATTTATTGAAAGAAACGCAAAAACCGCAATATTTACAAAGTATCTTCGTGGTTATGGTGGACCCGGAATAGTTAAAATTGCCGGAGAAACTTATCAAATTGGTCGTTGGTTAAAAAACATTACCTTCACTGGCATGGGAATGGTTCACACGCCTGGGAATATAGAATCTAAGATTTTATCTGTATCTACAGCCTCGTATAACGAAAATCTAGATAATGTTTTAGAAAATAGTGTATTAATTAGTAAAGCAGAAAGTACAATCATGGCTACAGAAAATTCAAATGCCGGTTCACTCGATACTCTAATGGCAGAGCTTACCGCAGTAAAAGCGGAATTAGCAGATGCTAAGAAAGCAATGGCAGAAGCTGAAGCATCAGCATCAGCTATGAAAGAAGCTTGTGCAAAAATGACAGAAGAAATGGCTAAATCAGCAGAAGCAAGTGCTACTGCTAACGCAACTGCTTCTGAGTCTCTTGCCGCAAAAGATAAAACTATCGCTGAACTTCAAGCAAGTCTAGCAGCTCTACAAGAAACAATGGCAGCCATGAAGAAAGACGCAATGGCAACCGCTCGTCTTGAACAACTTAAGACAGTAAATGCTGAGAGTTGGCTATCCACTGCTGAACTCGAAACCATTGATGAGAAGACTTTTGCCACTATTCTTAGTGGTGCAAAGAAAGCTTTTGAAGCGATCACCAAGGCAACCGCCACTGTTAAGAAAGAAACTCCAGAAAACACTACTGAGTCAGCCACTGCTGCTCTAACAACTGCCGAAGCAGATAAAGTAGAAGAAACCGCAAATGCTGGTTTAGCCGGTTCCGCCGCAGCTAATACAACCGCTGATGACGATCAGGCCAAGTTAACCACACTAATGCGTAACAGTTTCAAGAATCGTAAAGCAAAAAACGCAAAGTAATATAAAATCTCGTGTATAATTATTAAAGGTAACACCACATGGCACTAAAACCCGCATACGAAGCATTAGTTTGGGAAACATCGTTCTTCTGCAACTCAACCGTTGAACGCGGTACAGTAGTTCTTGCATATACCGGTACTGTCGGTTCAGGTCAAGCACTCGACTCGTTCAATCAGTTAGTTGTTGTTAACGGTCTAGCATATACCGGCGTTCCCGCCAATCCTCTATATCCACAGGGCATTCTCTGGAATACCTTTGTAAATAAGGATCTCACTCAGCAGACTCTAAACTATCTCAAGCATGAGACTCAGGTTGGCGACAAGGCTTCTATTATCCGCAAGGGTACAGTAGTCACTAACGCAATCTATCCTGGTTCGTCAGCAGCAATTCAGCCCGGCTGCCCAGCATATCTTGCTCAGTCTGGCCTAATCACTCCTACACTTGCTGGTGCAACTCAGCCACAAATCGGTAACTTCCTAAGTCGTCCCGATAGTGATGGTTACGCTAAAGTATACATCAACCTCTAATCCTTCGATTAAGTAAAAGAAAAAGGTAACATATGTCAGATCAAAAAGAACTACAGGCAGTATTCGAAAAGTATGCCGCTCAAATCAGCGATAGCAATCCAGTTGTTTCATTCGAAGGGCAGAAAGCACTAGCTGCCGCAATGACCAATCCGATTCGCGAGGCTGTGTTTGCCGGTGAGATTTATTCAGATATCTTCACCCGCGAAACTATCAAGAGCGGTGGTACCAAAGAATACCATATGGATCTTGTAGTTCCCGGTAGCGAAGGTGATTACGTAGCATACTCAATGCCTGACGTTGGGCAAATCCCATACCGTCACGTAACGAGTGATCGAGTCATGGTAAATACTTATCGTATTGCCAACTCGATTGATACTCCTCTTCGTCTAATCCGCACCGCTGATTTCGACGTAGTTGCCCGCATGATGCAGGTACTAGAGGCTGGCTTCGTTCAGAAGCTAAACGACGATGCTTGGTCAGTAGTCATTTCCGCAGGTAATGCTCGCGGTCTAATGATTAACGATGGTGACGCAGCTCAAGGCCAGTTTACTCCTCGCCTTGTAACTCTTCTAAAGACCGTAATGCGTCGTAACGGTGGTGGTAACTCCACTAGCACCAATCGTGGCAAGCTAACTCGTCTCTACGTTTCACCAGAATCCAAGGATGATATTCGTTCTTGGGGTCTCGATCTCGTAAGCGATGCAATCCGTACTCAGATTTACAATAGCACTGACGGCTCACAGACTCTAAAGGTCTATGATGTTGAAGTCCGTGATATTGACGAGCTTGGTGTTGGTCAGAAGTATCAGACCTACTTCACTTCAACTCTTGCTGGTTCTCTCGCCGCTTCTGACGTTGAGTTAGTAATCGGCCTAGACGAGACTCACAACACTTTCGTCATGCCTGTTTCACAGGATCTCGAAGTACGTGAAGATGCAACTCTACACCGCAGCGGTCGCTTTGGTGTATATGGCTCACAGGAGCAGGGATTTGCTTGTCTAGATACACGTTCTGTGGTTTTGGGTTCTTTGTAAGCATAACGGTGTTCCAACACCGCCAAATAACTAAAGAAGAAGTCCCGAGCAATCGGGACTTTTTTATTAAAACATAGTAGTGACATGCGACGTACTTACGGTATGATCTCACAGCGATTTGGTAAATTGACGGTTATAGATCAGGTAAAGTCCCGTCGCAATCAAAAATACTGGTTATGTCTATGTGATTGCGGAATATTGAAAGAAATTCGAGGATCGCACTTACGTTCTGGACACAGCACAAGTTGCGGTTGTACAAATTCACGACACAAAAATTTAAGCGGTAGTCGAATAGCCTATTTTCAAGTCGTCTCAAAAATTGCTGTTGAAGATATGAACAACAATAAGAGAGGCTATTATCTTTGTCAGTGTGACTGCGGGAAAGAATTTGTACGGCGATCTTCCGATCTTAATAGTACTCTTAGCTGTGGGTGTAAGCGAGTTCCTCCACCAATAATGTTTGGGCCTACCAATCCTTCTTGGAAAGGTGGCTATAGTGATGACATTAGAAAAACGCCAGAATATTACGCTTGGCGTAAAAAGATTTTATCTGCAAAACAGTGTCGTTGCTGTGCAGATACTCAAAGTTTAGAAGCTCATCACATTTTTTCGATAGATAAAAATCCTGACAAAATTACCAGCGAAGAGAATGGCTGCTGTTTATGTCAAACATGCCACCAACTCTTTCATCTCGAATATGGCTATGGAAATAATAACCTTAGTCAGCTAGAAGAATTTCTCAAAAATTTTGCGGGGGTATAATTAGAGAACGGTTTTATAAATTTCTACCAATTTACTTTCTATGATTTACCGATATTATAATGTTCGCAATATTTTAAACACTTGCGAAATGCTAGACGACGCTATATTTGCTCAAGCCGGGTTACCACGAGTATATAATTCAACCCCAATTAATGGAGGGACTTTTGCTAATGCTTCTATTGACAATTATAAGCCAGAAATCGCCTTGGCTTCTGCCGGTTTTACTGCTCTGCCTGAATATGTAATGCTCAATTTTGAACGTATTCCTGATTGGGCAGGAGCTGAGAAATGGCTTATCAAAACTATTCACGCGGTACGTCAATTGAATCCTCGTTGTAAGATTGGTTTATACGACAATCGCGATGGAGACCGATATAAGTATTTGTTCGACACAACATATCCATCCGCATCAATTAGTGATGGAAGTGATCCATGGCCTCTGCAGCACACATTCTACAATCAATGGCTTAAGCTACGTTATAAAACTTGCACTGGTCTTAACACTATTCCAGTTTTGCATCCTATGGATATCCCAAAAGATAATATTCTTAAGATTTTAGGTATGCTGCAAGCACGCGGGATTCAGCATTTATGTTTATGGTCATGGTGCCAATCAGCACTGGATCTTACAAAATCGCAGCAGATGTATGAAGCGATTACAACAATATGGAATACAATGAGTGCGGCCCGTGGTCCTCTGAATTCAGCAACAGCCTCGGTTTCTGGATCAAACGTAGTAGGCGTCAATAATGCATAAATATATCGAAGGTGATAATTTACCTATACTACAAAGTATAGCGGCGGCAAGCGTTGATCTTATTTATGTAGATCCGCCTTATAACACCAATAAAATCCAAGAGTGCGGTGGTAATAAATATAAAGACGCTTTTAGCTCTTTTAAAGACTTTATTTACCCAAGATTTGAAGAGAGCAAGCGAGTTCTCAAAAACACTGGAAGTATTTTTGTACATCTTGACTGGCACGAGGTACATTACGCCAAAATTTGGCTAGATGAAATTTTTGGCCGCGAAATGTTTCGTAATGAAATTATTTGGCATCAAGAGGTTGGGCGATCTGCTAAGAATGTCTGGGCACGCAAACATACAAATATTCTTTGGTATACAGTGAGTGATCAGTATACCTTTAATAATGCAAGCGTGCCAATGGTCCCACGCAAAGCATTAAAGGATGGATACACTTCTGAGAAGCAGCAGACTGACGTGTGGAACTATAATCTTTCTACAACAGACCCAGAACGTGTCAATTATCCTAATCAGAAACCGCTAGCCATCTTAGAGAACCTTATTGTCGTGCATTCCAATCCTGGCGATTTAATTCTTGATTACTTCGGTGGTTCAGGAAGTACAGGCGAAGCAGCAGCAAAACACGGAAGAAGTTGTATTTTAATAGATCAAAACCCTCAAAGTATTGAAATTATGGCAAAACGCTTGAATAAATACGGATTTATTAAAGGTTAAAAACCGGGTATAATTATATATGGTTAATACATTTGGTACAACAGTTAATGCCGGTGGCTATGTCACAAAGTTTTCAGCAGGCGTGCCTGTTGCTACCGGTTATTCCTCAAATATGGGCGTCTATACTACCGGTTATTTTGTTAACTGGAATATAGATCGTGGCGACTTCTCAATGGTTACCGGGGCAATTACTGCTAACGGTAGTTATATCTATGATTGCGAAACTGCTGGAAGTGGTTTATTGCATAATCCCATGCTTGCAAATCGTGGAACTATGACAATATATTTTGGTACTGACAGCTCTTCAATCAGTATCGCCAATGGTACTCCTCTAGAAACCGGCGAATCCTATGTTATTGAAAGTGATGTGCGTAAGTTATGGGCTATTGCAGCCAGTGCTACCGGTCTACTTTCAGTACACAGTACATATGCTTATAACCGCAATATGATCTAATATGTCATGGAACACATCTCTATCGTTTCAGCTTAAGAATTATTTAGATCCAACTAACGATGATTATACTGAAGCATTCCTTAGTAAATTTATTGCATTTGCAGCCACAGAAGTTTTTCAAAAGTTAAGTCTCAAAAATTCTTATTCTGTTGATATTACTATCCCATCAATTTCGCCAGATCCCACTTCCGACATTGGATTGTCTTCACTACTTGTTTTAAAAGCAGCTGAGATAGTAGTGCGAACAGAGCTTAAACAAATTGTTGTGTCAGCGGGCTATAGTATTAAAGATGATAGAGTCACCATTTCCGGCACAGAAGCGTTAAAGGCACTAAAAGATTTACTCAAAGAGTATCAAACCAATTACACTAAAGCGGAATTTGCCTATATTCACGGCGACGCAACTATTGGCCGTGCAATACTTACCCCATATACTTCGTCATGAGCTTTGATCTTACAAAAATTAAACAGGCTTATCAAGACGCGGTTGAACGTATTAACGATCAGCTGGGTGCCACTATTACATTGACATATCTTAAGCAGACCATTAGCCCGACAACTAACAATGCGATTGGTCCATATGGTATGCAAAATTATGATATCAATGGATCTCCAACACAGTTATCTGAATTGCCGGGTCGATTTGAATCAAGTAATGAAGGCAGTCTTAAACAAGACACATATACAGAAACAATAGTAGCTCGCGTTTATTGGGACGAAGACATTAAAAAAATCGCACATATTATTCAGTCTGCTAATTTACAGTTGACTGATAAGATTTGTCGAATCGTTTGTCAAAAAGCAGACGCTATTAAATTACAACAGTGTTCATCAATTAGTATAGTCAAAGATGGTTTGATTGTGCATCTTCGAGCTATAGTTAGTAAAACTCCGATTTTATACGGTCTAGGCGAAAGTACTTCCTCAGGCATAGTATACTGTGTGGTCGCATGATTTCTGTCAAAGTAAAAAATCTAGAGAAGTTTAAAGCTCAACTACGAGGCAGAGTTGGCCCTACATTATCTTCTAAGATTCAGACATTGATCAGGAAAGATCTTTCGGTAGAGCTTCCGCGGCTACTCGTCAGTCTTCTACAAAATACAGTGACATATAAAGGTTTAAATGGAGATTATGCTGGAGATACTACGGGTCGCGATCTAGTTGCTGAATTTGGTTTAGATCCTATAGAAAGCAAACAAATTCTTAGCGAGATTTCTGATTATTTAGAGTCAGCTATTAAGGTAAGTAAATCAAACACAGATGGCACAATCTTAAAGATTGAAATAGTTGAAGAGAAATTTCAGCAAATCTTTCAGATTCCTGGTTCGACATATCAGTCGTACGCTACTAATAGAGCGACCGCATATGAAATACCATGGCTAGAGTGGGTTTTAGCCGGTACAGCAAAAATAGCTGCGTATCGAATTATTTATGGGGATTTCCCCACTAGTCGATCTACGCGTGCTATCATGATTAATGAAGGCTCTGGATCATGGTCTTATGCGACTAAAGACAAGCCCAACTTTATCTTTAAAGTTTTTAATAGCAAAAATTTCTTGAATCAAGTTAATAAGGCGTATGACCGCTCATTAAAACGTCATATTAAGGAAAAGTTACTCGATGGCTAATTTACGACACACAGATTACTACGGTCAATATTCTTTTGAAGATCAAGTTCTCCATAATATTATTGCCTACCTAAAATATGGCCTATTAGAAATTGGTGCATTCTATAATGTTTACAGAGGTCGCACCGATCATGAAGGTAATAACTTAAGCCAGCTTAAAGAAGTACGTTATCCCGGCATGACTAATCGTACCACCTTCCAGACAATTCGCAACGATTTAGTCTGGGAAACGGGAGTCAATTATTCTTTTACTCCTCCAACTAGTGGCTCTATCTTAGGTATTTCAGGCATATATTTTAACAATGCTTTTTATCCTACTGGCACTACAGTCGCAGGCAAAAGCTGGACGATTGACTATCCTCGTGGTCTAGTGACCTTTAATGGTGCAATTCCAACTGGTACGCTAGAGATGGAATATACAGTTCGGGCCGTCAATGTATACAGCTCCGATGACAGTGAATATCGAAAACTCGTAGGTTACTATACTGATCCAGCTTTTAGAGCCGGTGTAGGATCAGGTATCGACACCATCAATCCGGCACTACGCAACTATCTACCTTGTGTCTGTGTCCATATCAACTCTTATCAGTCTGAACCTATGGAAATTGGTAGCAGCAACCGGTTTGTTTCAGCCGGACTAGAATTTGATATTTTTGCTACAACAGCGGCAGATCGTAAACGTCTTACTGATGCTATTTATTTATTAGAAGACATTTCTCTACTCACTTTCAACAGAAATACAGCTCCATTCCCATTCACAGTTTCTGGCACACTTTCAGCTACAGCAAAGACTTGGCCAGAATTAGTCTCTTCATATTCAAGTGGCAAAGCACGGTTTATGGACGATGCGGTCGTTATTAAAACAGTTAATACCCAAGTCCCCATTTCGCATTCTAAAGTCCGTTTAAGTTGCCAGTTTCCGATAAATTTCACCCATTAAGTGTATAATTATTAAAGGTATTAAAACATGGCTACAAATAATCGTGTATATTTCGCAATCCATGCAGTCGCTCTTTCTAAAGAAGGTATTGATTTCGCCGCAACTCCTACCGGTTATATTGCAGCCCACGGCTGTCAAAGCATTGGTCAGGAAGTATCGTTTAACGTTGAGCCCGTAAACGAAATTGGCCAAATTGAGAATTACGAGCTTGTCGAGAATATTCCTAACGTCACAATGACGATAGAGAAGGTAATCGACGGCTATCCTCTAATTCAACACTTAGCTTCTCAGTCACCGGCTGCTTCAACTCTTAACGGTCGATATAATAACGCTCGTGCAAACGTCATTGCGGCTATTTATAACGAAGCCTATAGTGCAGCATCCGGTACACCTCTTAGTATCGCTTTCTTAAGCGGTATGTACGTATCTGATATTTCTTTCAATATTCCTGTACAGGGCAATATTACTGAATCTGTCACACTAGTAGGCAATAACCGCGTATGGTATACTGGCTCTGCTCTTGGCACCGCCGGCACACCCATTATTACTACTGGTCTATACAAAGTCGATAGCCGTTTCAACAATGCTGATACTCCCCCTGGTACTGGTGGCATTCAGCGTCGTGAAAATGTTATCATGGCTAACTCGCTATTCCCAACACAGATTCCCGGCATTTCGGCTCTTGGTGTAAATAGTGCGACAGCTGGTATTTACTCTGCACACATCCAGAGCATTAATATTAGCGTTAGCTTGAATCGTACTGAACTCTTCGAACTTGGTCGTCGTGGTCCTTATCACCGCTTTGCCGAATTCCCAACAAACGTAACTACAAGCATTGAGGTTACGACTAACGAATTCGGTGATACTGTCTCGGCTTATGAAGAGCAAGACAATCTCACTGACAGTGCAATCAAGATTGCTCTAAGCTGTGGTGTAACCATTGACCTTGGCACAAAGAACAAGCTAACTGGTATTTCACGCTCAGGCGGTGATACTGCCGGTGGCAACATGACTTCGACTTATAACTTCTTCAATCAGAATACCTTAACCGTCACTTTCCCAGGAAGCGACTTCACTTAATCTAATGTCAGCTAAAATTCTGAATAGAATTATCACCGGCTACGTTCCGGTGATTTTTCTTGGACAACGATGCGTTCTTTATGATGCCACCTCTATTATAAAATACGAGTGTGATTTACATTATGATGCTGCACTAGAAGAATTTCTTGAAGAAGGTATATTATCTAAAGCTGATCTTGAAAAAATTCTTATAGAACGTAAGATTTGGAAACCAGAGTTTGATGAAGAGCTTAAAGTTTTGAATAGTAAGATAGTTGAAGCTCAAAAAATGTTGCCAGCATTAAAATATAAGACTATCGAAAAAAAGAATGTCATGATCTTAATTGATCAGCATAGAAAGCGAATGGATGAACTAAATAAAATCAAGGTATTAACTTTTAAACATTCAGCCGAATATCTAGCTGAAGTCGAACGGTTACGTTACCACTTCTTTTCTTCGCTCACTCTCAATGGACAAAAGATATGGAAAACGTGGGATGAGTTTTGCCAGGCAGATGGTCAAGCCATCATGACCGCAATGTCGGATTTCAGTGATTCTCATAATATCACGGAGACTGATATTCGGTTGATTGCTAGAAATGAGCCGTGGCGTACTATGTGGCGAACTGCTGAAAAACAAGGCGGCTTGTTTGGTAAACCATCTGTGGAAATGACAGATTACCAGCGAGCTTTATGTACGTGGAGTCTTATTTATGATGCAGCCTTTAATTCTTATGAGCCACCCTCATATGAAACTATTAATAATGACGACGAATTTGATGCTTGGCTAAATAGCAAACATGATGTAAAAACGCCATTAAAGACAGGAAATCCAAAAATTGATAATTCTCCCGAACTTGGCGTCTTCGTAGATACTATAGAAGATGTACATCAGGTGCAGAATTTGAATGACCCTGCAACAAAAGCAAGATTAGCAGCTCGAAACAAATTAATTCAGGAAAAAGGATGCGTCAAGGAACAAGAATTTTCAGATGTAAAACAGAACGCGATTATGGCGGCAAATGCCAAAACGGAAGCAAGGAAATATGGACCGTAACAAAGAGCAACTTTGTCGTATTTTAAGAACAAGTTGTCTATCTAGTTTTATACATGCTATTCAACTACTAGAGGATGAATTTGGCGATTTATGGGGCGAAGGCAAAGATCCAGATGCACCATTAACGCCACAAGAACAAAAAATGTTTAATAAGTTTAGTAACTGGCGAAAACAGGTACTAGATTTTGGTAATTTACAAATTCGTGAAGGTCAGTCTCGTCTTATTGTTGTTTTAGGAAAAATATATGGTCAAAAATGAATTTTCGTCAACGTTTAATAATAACCCAGTAAATCTTGAGCTATGGGAGGTTACTCCTAAGATTCAGCGTGAAAGCGAAGTTATTACTAATAAGGCTTTCCAGAAGGGTATCAATGAGGATAAACTTCTTCTGGCTGCCGAAATCGATTCTATTCTAGCAAAGCGTAACTTTGACTTTGAAGCAGAATCAAAGCAGATTGACGAAATATCTGGTAAGATTCGTCAGGCCACAGTAGAGTTACTCGCTGGTAAAGTTAATGGCCGCCCAATCACAAAGCTAGAAGGTCGAGCCCTTGCCCTTTCTATTCAGAAACTACGCCAAGAACTAGACGAAGTTGGTCAGACTCGTTCTGCTCTATATCAACGTACTGCCGAGCGTTATGCTGACGGAGAACGCACAAGCTACACTCTTTACGCTACAATCATCGACCCAAAGAGCGGTAAACCTTTCTTCAAGTCATTTGAGGATTTCAAAGAGAACCTCAACTCACCGGTAGTACGCGATGCCCTAGATATTCTTGTCCGTCGTATTACTAATGGTAATACTAATGTCGAAGCTCGGCATCCTGAGAATAAGTGGCTGATTAAGCATAAGTTCATGAATGAAAAGCTTCAGTTAATTAATGAGAAGGGCCACGCGTGCGACGAAGATTTCCGTCTAATTGATGAAAATGGCTATTACATCAACGATACCGGTCAGCGTGTTGATAAGTACGGCAATCGCCTAGATGATAATGGGGAGTTACTAATTGTTGACGACCCCACTGCCTATCAGAATTAATATCGCTTAATAGCAAGTGTATAATTAAGGTAGCTGGACGCTACCTTTTTTATTGGATAATCATGGCTAATAATACACCAAATAGCATTGAAGTTGTCTTAGACGTTATCGGCGTTAATATTGCCAATAGTATTAACAAAGAATTTCAGAAACTTGCTAGCGGCGGCACCGACGCTCTATTACAAAATATTTTCAAAGCTGTTAATATTACGCAGCTTAAGAATTTAGCAACTAATTCGCCCAAGATTAGTGCGGCGATGGGCGAGTTAATTACCGCCTTTGCAGGTTTATCCAAAGATTTTGCTGCTCTGCAAAGTAAGATTGATACCGCAACTAAAACTGCTAATAAAAACAATACGAGTGTTAGTGCGGCTGATAGACAAAAGTTCGCCAATGAAGCAAATGTTCTTAAATCTCAGGGTGGCTTATTAACTAAGCGTTTTGGCGATCAGCTAAAGTCTGACTTAGATGCTCTGACAAGAGATAAGAAAGCTATTTCTAGTCTTATTTCTAAGAATATCAAGGCTATTGACCAAGCCTTATCTGAAGGTCTATTATCTAGTCAAGATTTAACACAGTTACGAGGTACTCGAACACGTTTACAGAATCAAGCAAATAGAATAGCTAATCTTCCTAAAGACTCTTCTGTTTCACAAAAAACTGTTCAAACAATTGAAAATCTAGCTAGAAAAGTAGATCAGCTTGCTGGACGTTCTGATTATCGAACTGGAGTAGCTAATAAAGCTTCTGAGAGTGCCGCTGTCAATTTAAGAAACTCAAGAGCTACGCAAGCTTCAATGGTAGCTTCCGCTGCACAGAAGCGAACCGCTATTGCTCAAGAACAAGCGGCTAGAGCAGTAATGCAAGATATTGCTGCAAAACGATATACAGCACGCGTATTTCAATATTCCCGTCCCGATGTTCCGCAAGATGAAAGTCTAAACACTACTGCTACTTCTAAAGCTGCTGGTACTTATATTGGTACTCAGAAATTAAGTAATTCGCGTCGTGCTAGCGAACGTCAATTACGCTCTTTATACAATAGCACTGTAGAGTCTGGTAATGCCGTGGTCGCTAAATTACAAGGATTAGAAGCAAGAGCTTCTGGTTATGGTAATCAGGCTAACTTTGGTTCTGGAAATTATGCGGGACAAGTAAACAGTTTCAGTGCTGGCGGCGTTAATGGATTCTTAAATAATGCCCGAGCTGCTAGAGGTCGCCTGATCCAAAGTCGTCGGCAAACAGCATTCCAAGCATTTACTGCAACTTCTAATCTCTCAGGACAACAAGCAGAAGAAGCGTTTAATCAGTTAATTCGTAAAAGCGGTGGTGCGGCTAAATTCTTCGGTATTACAACAGCTGACATCTTAAATGAATTACGAGCATCTGGACAGATTCCTGACTTCAGTGACCCTAATATTATTCGTAACGCTCGTGGTCAAGCGGCCCAATTCTTAGTTGGTCAACGCCAAATTGGACGTAATAATGCTGTAGATCGCAGCCTAGGATTAACAGCCGCCCGACAAGCACTAAGAATTGTCACTGGTCGAAACGCCACAACGAATGGTGCAGGTCGAACTGGAGATTTAAGCCGAATCTCAGGGGCGGCATCATCTCTCATTGATCAAACTTCTCGTCTAGATCCTAAAACTATAACGCAAACGCAAATTGCAGCTTTACGCTCACAAGGCGAAGCGTTATTAACTGAAGCTCAGGCAGTAGCAGCTTCTATTCGTCAAGATCAAGAAATAGTTAGACAAGCAGCAGTACTTGCTCAGCGTAATAGAAGTCAGATTGATCAAGCTTTACGTGTAGGCAATACTAATCGTGAGACTATTCCAGCCAACATTCGTCAAGATTTAGAACGCCAACGAGCTAGTGCAAATGCTATTATTGACGCTAGCAAGCAACCTTTAACTGCACGCACAATTGCATCAGCCCGAGCATACACTTCTGCTCCTGGTCCTGCATTTACAGCAGAGCAATTAAGTAATGCTGTTCGTAATGAATTTACACAGCAACAACGTCGAAATGCAACTGGTAGAGCCCGCAGTTTAGATCGTGCTAGTGGCGACATTTATCAAAATGCAATTAGTGATTTAGAGACAGCCTATAATGTACGGGCTGGCTATATAGATCGTTTAGGTCGTAGAGTTGGTGTAGCAAGAGACGCCATTAATTCCGCAAGTAGAATTCCAGGATATCAAGCTCCTACGATTGATAACACTCCTGATTTTGACATTAATGGTGTTCAAGCTCGTTTGAATGCTCTTCAATCAATGGCTCCTGGCGAATTTGAACGCCAAGTGGCTCGCGAACGTCGTCGTATAGGATCCGCTTTATCACGTCAGCAATATCAAGAATTCCGAGCTCGACAGATTGCTGAATTTGGAGCTAACACTCCAGAAGCAGATATTCGAAGAAATTTCGGTCAGGCAGTCAATAAAGCTGGTGGTATCTTTAAATACGCTAGTGTCAATGAGCGTGATGTTAATCGAGATATTGCTAACCGCATCACTGGTCTTACAGGAATCAGCGATCCTCAGCAAGCCGCCCGTCAATATGCAGATTTTAATCGTCAGCTTGGTGAAACAACAAGAAATGTTCAACAAGCTACAAGAGCATTTAATCAGCAGCAACGTCAGCTACGTAATCTTAACGTAGACGCTACAACATTCGGTGACCAAATCGGTCTGGCTGTTCGTCGTTTCGCAGCATTCGCAGTAGGTACTGGCGGTTTATTTGCTGTCATCGGAGCATTACGTAGTGCCACAGATGAGTCGCTTAAACTTGAAAAAGCTCAAACTCGTTTAGGTCAGATTTTAGGAGTAGATCGTAGAAGTGTTTCACCAGTCATCAAAGCTTCTCTTTCCGGCGGCATAAAGACCGGTGTCAAAGCGTCTGATACTCTAGCCGGCGTAGACTTCTTAGCACAGGCAGGTTTCAAGGATATTAATCAGCTTTCAGATGTAGCTGGTTTATTAAATCGCGTGCCTCTAACAGCAACATTCGGCTCGATTAGCGAAACTGTTGACGGTCTACTTGCTCTTAATAATCAATTTAATAAGTCGCTAGGTGACACTGGGGCAATCTTTGATACTTTAAATCAGGTCGCAGGTGATTATGCAGTTGAAGTAAAAGACATCTTTGATGCTATTAAGCGAGGCGGTAGTACCTTCTCAGAAGCAGGTGGTGACCTTAAGGATTACATCAAGTTAGTAACCTTAGTAAGAAGTAGCTCGCGTGAAAATGCTGAGACTATCGGTAACTTCTTCAAGAGCATTTCATTCCGCTTATTACGTCCTGAAAATCTTAAACTCTTACAAAGCATCGGTGTTAATACTGAAGGTGGCATCTCAGATATCCTGAGTAGTACCGCTGATACTTTCGGTAAGCGTTATGGACAAGGTGAGCAGTTAAAGGGTAACAAAGAAGCTATCCAGCTTGCTGGTCAAATCGCCGGTCTTTATCAGGGTGGCCGTTTCCTAACAACTATTGATGCGATTAATAAAGATCAGGGAAAAATTGATCTATCCTTTGCCAAGGCACCCGGTTCTTTCCAGCGTGAAACGGATAAGGCTCTTGAAGACTTATCGGTGAGTTTTAATCGTATAGGCCAAGCTTTTGCGACTTTTGCAAATGAGATTGTTGGTAACGAGTCAATTCGTACATTTGGTAAAACAACTGCAGATATTGCAGAAATCTCTACTAAATTAGCAAAATTCTTAGGACCGGTCGCTATTGCTCTAACAGGAATTGTAGGAGCTAAATTAGCAACACCATTGTTAACTGCGACATCTTCAGCTTTCCGTCGCTTTGGAAGCGGTGGTATCAGTCAGCAATCGCAAGACGAATCGTACAAAAATTTCCCAATTCTGTTACAGTCTGGCATAGATGTTAATAAACGAGCACGTGATAGTTATTTAAATAGTTTAAGAGGCCCGGGTCTACTTTCTCGTACCTTAAACTCTATTGGACTAAACGGCTTATCGCCGCGTCTTGGTTTAACTTCAGTAAACATGAGTGCGACAATAGATGCTCTCGCAGAATCGCGTATCAATGAACGCAATGTTGAGCGAGCTGCATCTGGTTTAAACCCCCTTACACCTGCTGAAAGATTTGTTCAACGTGCAGACACTTCTCTTGAGTATCGTCGTGGCCAGCGTCGTACTGGATTAGCAGCTGGAGGTATCGCTGCCGGAATTGTAAGTTCGATTGTATTGCAGCAAATGTCTGCTAATGCTGAAGAAGAATTAGTAAAAAATCCTACTCTACAAAACGCTCGTAAAGCACTACAACTCAAAACAGCCAATGATGCAATAAGTGGATTAGGTTTAGCTGCAACAATTGGAGCTATTAATCCTATTGCTGGAGCAGCACTTGGAGCTTCTGCTGTAGGAATTAGTCTTGGTCGCTATCTTGTTGGCAATAAACAATTAGAGCGAGAAGATGCGGACCAAACACGCACACGCTCTCTCCAGAATTTATTAAAAAATGGAGGTCTAAGAGGTGCGAACGATATCCTTGGACAATTTCAGACTAGAGATGCTCGCGATGCAGGAGCTCAATTAGTCATAGAAAAAGCCTTATCAACTAAAAAGTATAGAGATTTGGCTCGTGCCGCACGGCAAAACCCCTCTGCAGCAGCCAACATTGAAGGTGAAATCGGATTTGAATTGATCAAAGATTTTGGAAATCTATATGATTTCCTATCTGGTAAAAATATTCCAGAAAATATTAAGAAATTAATTAAATCTGGCTCAAGTCGTTCGAGAGTTATTTCAGGCGATCTTGGTCGACTGCTTGAAATTCGTAATAATGTGCTGGCAAGTGATGAAACAGCTTTTGCCTCAAGCGGCAATCGAATTAACAATCTATTTGCACGAACTGTTGATACAGGTGGATTTACTAGTGCATTTACAGCCGGTCTAGAAAGAGCAAACTCTGTCAGTAATGGCTATGGCTTTAATGCGAATCTAGCAGCAGCTCGCCTTCGTGAATTTGATTCAGCTCAAGCTGGATACAATAAGTTTAACTTCTCGGGTCTTGAAAAAGCATCTATAGGAGCTTTCTTAAAGAGTGGTCAACCAATTACTCTTGAAAATCTCTCAGGAGCTGAGGGTATTCAAGATCCAGGAGCACTGCTTAACTTTGCTACTCAGCTTACTTCTGCACTTGGCGGAACTTTAGAATCGTCATTACAAGCTATCAGCACAGACCTGCCTCAAGCTCTTGATTCTAAACGTCAAGAAATTGCGGATAGAGCACAACAAGCCTTCCAGCGTCGAATTCAGTTTGAGGAGCGTCGTGCTAATATCAATCGAGCTGGTGGAGCAGCTATTCTAGGTTTAGAATCTGAGAATTTTGGAATCAATAGTAATTATATTGATAATGTTCGGACTCGGGCATTAGGAGCAGGTCAAGCCGCAGTATTATCTGGCCGCATCTCTTCCAATGATTTCTTAAAACAGCAACTTGGAGTCTCAGCTCTACCAGTCGGTACATCTAGCATTAGTTCTGTCAGTGGTTTACTACGTCAAAATGCTATTGATCGTGTACAGGCACAAAACGCAAAAGATGACGAGCGTTTGATTTCGCTCAAACAATCGGCAGTTGAGTTAGAAAAACAGTACAATGAAGAAAAACGTCTTGCCACGCAATCGCTTCAAACTCTCGACAAGAACATCGCTTTAGTTACTAACAAATTTTCTTTACTCCAAGCCGAAATAGATAAGCAGCGTAGCTTCCAAGAAGGAGCATCTCGTAGCAATCCAAAGTTCACAAAAAGCGACCGCGATTTAATCGCTTCCGCTCGTACACGCTTGATTAAACCTTTAGCTGTATTTGGTGACATTACTCCTGCATCAGGTAGTGATTATTTCAAGGATTTTTCTAATAAAGAAATTCAAAAGTTACTGAAAATCTTTGAAGACCCAACAGTTTCTGGCTTGCAACTTCGCGATCTAGGATTCGGCCAAAGTACTCAGGGTATAGATGAGGTTTCGCGTATTCTGCGTTCAACACTAGGTCAAAGAAACTCAGTAACCGCTGTAGAACAACTTGTTCCCTCAGAAGCAAGATACGATACTTCCGGCAACTCATCCAGAGCCTTACGTCGTAATATACAAAACAATAGCGATAGCTTAATAAATACTCTCAATAGTCGCATTTCTAATAAAGGCTTGATAAAGTTAGAAGAAGAACGATCAAAATATATTACCGAACAAAACAAAATTCTAGATGAGCTAATGAAGTCTAATCTAGATCAGATTGATGTTATTCGTATGCAAACTGATGCTGCTCTTCAGCTTACTACAAGCATGCAAGAAGCAGCAAAAACAATGAATGATTTTGCGAACAACGACAACTTTAGCAAATTTGTATATGCAACCGAACAGTTCGGTAAGTATGTCGCACAGGCAAATGCTGGTGGACGCTTAGAAATTGGTATTGAGCCGATCCAAATTGATATCAATGCTAAGAGCGATATCTTTGCAGCATATGGTAAACTGTTAAAGAGAGATATTTATGCTGCTATTCGTCAGACATTCAAAGGAGCAAATGCTGGGGAAGATTTAGATCCAGCAAAGAATGATCCAGACACGAATACTCCAACTAGAAAAGAAACCGAAAGATCTGATCCAAAACGGCCACTATAAATGAATGAATCCATAACAATAAGTATGATGGGGTGTTCGCCGGGGCTAGTAGGCAAATATAGCTCCATGGATTTCTATGTCAGTGGATTAACTCCTACCGGTAATATTGAGACGGTCACTCTATATATGAGTGGGCTTACTCCCTCAGTAACCTCAGAATTTACCCTATATATGTCGGGGCTATATACGACAGCAACAATGCCTCTATATATGAAGGGGTACTTTACAGATAGCGACTTCCCCTATTTACTGGCGGACGGGGCACGCCATACAGCCACGCTCTGTATGTATGGTACTGGCACTGACCCCGCAGGCCCAGGATCGACTATATATAATCTGACGGGCACCATGACCGCCTATATTTACGGCTCAGGGGCACCTACTACTGGCTATTTGACATCTTTTGTCCATGGATTAGATTCTACTGTAGAAGACATAAGATTATATACAAGTGGGGTAAATGGGTATAATAATAGTGAACTCCCACTATATATTAGGTCGTATGAATTATTAACAAGTGGTATTGATTTAGTAATTAGAGGATATTAATTATGTTATTAATTGATGGCAAACGACTTATTCCGGCTCCGACAGTAACTTTAAACAAAAGTTATATTCTGCGGGGTGACGGTCAGCATTTGGGTACTAACTTCCAGATTAACCTTGCGGGAGTTCTGGTCGCAACTAAGGGTTCACCTAATAGCAGTGGCACATTTCATACAGCAAGCGGTTATCCTGCTGATGAAGCATTGAGCACAGCGGCTGACAAATTTGATTCCATTCTGCGTAAGCAAGATGCGATCAAATCACTTTTTCAGCCAGGATCACTATTAGAATATGGTCCAGACGACGGTTCACCAGCGGTCACCGCAAGAGTCAAAACTGCCGCTATTTCTTTTCCAGAAGGAATTTGGGTTGACAAGTGCTTTTACAACGTATCGCTTGAAGCAGAAGCTGTGCAAAAGGCGGGTACTGGTGCTGAAGATGATTTAGGTGAATTTGCAAATTACTATTTGCTGTCTGCATCTGAAACAATCTCTGTTCAAACATCTCCTGAAGGCGATATTAAAACTACGGTCACGCAGACACTTTCTGCCGCTGGTCGTTCAGTATATTCGAATCCCGGCCAATTAATCAACAGCAAAGAGCCATGGGAAAACGCAAAAGATTGGTGTCTAACACGCCTGTCCGACGACTTAGTCACATATCTTGTCGATACATCAGGCAAGACCAAATATAACAAAGTCTCATCAGAAAACATTGATAAGGTCAATGGATCTTATAGTATTACGATCACTTATACAGTGACTAATGCAAATGAGTCATACGTTCATACATATGATATCAGCACTGTCACTAATCGTAGTCAATTAAATGATTTAGATGACGGTCAACAACTTATTGAGCAAGTTACTATTTCCGGCCAAATAACTGGGCTAGCTGCTTCGAATCTTAATACAGATAAACTTTCCGCTGCTTTAACAGCATTTACTGCTTTAGAGTCTACATTCGCAACACTCTGTGGTTTGACTCCAGATCACTTATTTGTTTCAAAAACAGTAGGTAAAAGTTTAAGCTCAGGCTCTGTTAACTATAGTTACAGCTATACAAATTATCCTGATACACAGAAGTATACTAATGTTTACTCAATCTCACATACAGCAAGCTCAAGCAGCGTTTCTCAAGTTTCAATTAACGGAACAATTAAAGCGGTTACACTTGAAGGCGATACAACCGATTCATTTGCCACCGCACAAAGTGCATGGACGTCATTTAAAAGCACCTTACGGACATTGGCACAGAATACCGCCAACACAGAAATAGTATCGCAACCCACTGTTCTAAGCACCAGTTACTCTGTAGGTACTGGAGAGATTACTTATAACGCCACGTTCAATTGCTCAGACGATGTAAATACTCTAGGTGCCACTTATTTAGATATATACGACATTGCTGTTAGCGAAACCAATACAGATTCGTATCAGCAAAATAATCTTAAGACAGGGTCAACTGTTTCTATTAACGGGACAATCACCGGGTACGATGAAGACGGTAATGCATCGTCGCGTTATTCACGAGCTTTGTCTCGCTGGAATAGTATTAAATCTCAGCTACGCGACCGTATCCAAGAGATGACCGGAAATACTATTGCAAATCGTATTAGTAATAAAAGTATTTCTTTCAATAAAGTAAATGCTGTTATATCATATAACTTTACTTACTTGGTAAACGACAATATTACTTCCGACAACATCATTGCTGAAGATGTGCAGATTGAGACAGCTCAGCCGTCTGAAGTATTTGCCGAACAAATAATTCCGGGTCTTTCGACAGGATCAATCTTACAAAATATTGGCACAACCACAAGTTCTCGTAGGGGATTGTCCATCAGCTTAGTTTTAGCTAACGGTGCATCTGAGAGTGTGGCAACAACTCGTTCAAATGAAATTAAAGCGTTATACGCCCCAAGTTCTAGTGTAAAATTTGTAGCAAACGACTCAGTGAACTACAATCCATATACTGGCGTATATACTCGAAACATCAGCTGGGTTTATAAGGAATAAACATGCCTATTCAGGATATTACAGAACCGATAGTCTTTAACAATGGATACGTTAAAGAATTGACAAGTGAGTTAGGATTAGGCAGCAATGCTTCTTCAGTAGATATGGTCTTAATTTATGATACTGAGGGCCAGGCGGGTCCGGCTCAAGTATTTAATGAGGCCGATTTTCAGCCGGGTAAATTTTATCGTATTACTTGCGGTTCTTTAGATTTTGCTGGATTAGTACAGTCATGGCGAAAGCAGAACAGTACATCTGGCGAGACTTACAATGTTAGACTATCTGATCCTAGACTATTATTCGATAATATTTTTCTGATATTAGACGGCAAGGGTCCAACTCTCATTGCTTCTGGCACAGAAGGCGTTGATGCTATTAATAATATTATTAACGTTTATGATTACTACGGAAATGATAGTGACGCCCAATATGATCGCAATGGTATGACTTGGAATAAGATCAAGGCTGCTTTGCAATCCGATGAATGCTATATTCAATTATTTGATTATAAATTTAAATTTGCATTTGATGATAATTTTATAGCTCCAGATTATATACGTATTAATGCGGATAATCTTTCATTGAATCAGCTACTATCTAATATAGCAGAAATTCTTGGCCTTGATTATCACTGTGCTGTTGAGCTTACATTTGACGAACCAGAAATCGCAACCATTTACGTGCGATCTATTAAACGATCAAATGAAGTGACAGGTCTTGAATCAATCAAAACCTATCTTGATACTAAAAGAGAAGAAGGCGTCTTAGCTCGTAGTAGTTATGGACAAGAACTAAAAATTGGCCCGACAGATACTATTGTTTTAGGAGCAAATAAGAATTATATCACCGCGGTCACTAGTGTAGATAGTTACTATGGCCAAACTAAATATGGTGATATTTTAACAGATGGCACAAATATTCCCGGTTATGTAACTTTTGAAGATTTAGTCATTGCTGATACAGCAGTATGGAATAACTTACCCACGCTCAACATTGCCGGATTGACGCCATACCCTACGAATGCAGGTTTTCCGCTAGAGATTACTCAGTTTGCTACAGCTAATGATATCAAAGGATATAGGCCCACACAAAATGTTATGCGAGCCGCATTATTTTCCCAAACCGCATGGGAAGCTATGTTATTCAAAGAACAACCAGAAATAGCAGCAAAATTTGGTATTCCAGGCATCAGAATAAAAGAAGAGTCGGCTATTAATGCTTATATTACGGATGCTCGCTTTCAGACATTCCAGCTAGAATACCTAGACGACGGGGCTATCGTAGAAAACGAAGAGGTCGCCGCCCTCCTTCAATATATTTACGCAAGAACCCGAGAGGCAGCCGACAATTACTATGGTCGCACATTCTTAGTATCTTTACCATTAGGCTACTCACCTTCTGATACATACTCGTCACTGAACTATCGTTTTGGCTACAAAGTAGTAGATTCGGCATGGTATGAGAATGCGTCGCTAACACTTAAACAAACTGGCAATACGCGTTTCCGAGATCGAGAAGGCAAAATTCGCGGACACGTTTTATTATCAAATATCAGAGATACTGTAGCCCTTGGTATAATATCAAATGATAGCTACGGAACATCTTATGGCAATACCAGCGTTATTAACTTTGACCTTGCGTCACTATCGCCTGATAGCTATTTAATTGATGGTACAGATGGTTTATTTGTAGTTGATATAGAGCAAAATGAGTCAAATCTAGGACAGGCAATTATTCGTTTAGAAGCTCCTGTAACTATTATTGAAACTCAAGGTATTGATCTGCCAGACGGTGAAAATGTTCCTGCTTCATATTTTCAGTTTTGGCGTGCTATGGGATATTCAGTCGACGTAATCAACGAGACTTTTGTGCCAATGTATGAAAATAATAAAGAATATGGATTAGCTCCTAAACGAGTTACATATTTCGATCAGGTACGAATTCCTATTGAAGACGAATTTGCTTTCTATGGACCGTATTTTAAGACGAGCACTATTCATGCTGGCACCAAGATAATTTACGACAGTTCTATTGCTCCTTGGACTTACAACAGTTATTCAACTATGGATGAGTATGGCCAAGCTATTGCGGATTATGCGGGCGAGGATAGACACTATAGTGATAGTGCCAACTTTACTTTAGCTGGACTTCCAGAAAAGAATTTAGGCGAATTGCTTGGCGAAAATGCCATGATCACTAATCTAAGTATTGATTTTGGAGCAGGCGGTTTAACTACCTCATACGCTTTACAAAATACCATGACACCAATCGGTCGTTTAAGTAAAGCTCTTAATTTACGTACGCAAAGCAACGCAATTGCTATTCGCAAACAAGACCAGAAAATTAATACTGTTTTACAGAAGTTTGACAGATTTACATTCGACAATCGTAGAATAGATAAGAATTTCAAAGTGCCATACGGATATGTATATAAAGGTAATGGAAAATTTGAAGACACAAGTATCTACAGTAGACCTATGATAGTCTTGACTGAAAATGATCGAGCTAATAGAGATCCACGATGAATGGAAAATTTACTTATCAAGATATGAGTAAAGGTGCGGCAATTAACACGTTCCGCAAGAAATACTCTGTATCATATGCTACCAACCAAAATGCTGTTTTTAAAGCGTTTACAACAGATCATGCTCAAGTAACTGGATGGGTGCCTCATTATGAACTTGCTGTAACAGGTCGTCAGCTAGGTATTACATCAACTGAACTAAATCCATTTGGAGCAAATACGGCAGGCGACGGGAATGTTCATGGTGCTAATCTTAATGGTTTTGATGATCCGCTTACTTGCTATGATGATAGATGGGTAACAAGATCGGTCGGAATCAAAACTCCGATGACGCACATTGGTTATGGATATGATATCTTTGGGTATCCAAGTCCTAACTATTCAGTTGCTTGGGATATGGGTGGGGCCTTGTCTACAGGCACGCCTGAAAGCCTCTACGCACCATTCGAGCTTGAAGGGGAGTCGTCAGCCGTAGGTAGTGATTCAGATCCGTCTACGTGGAAGGCAGGGCCGCTAGATTTACGTTGGGACCAGCACCGCAAGGTCTGGACCTGTAACTACGGTGTATATGCCGCTGTCGTTCATAAGGCTTATAGCGGGACTACGGCTGTCACCGATTTCAATATCCCATTATGGGGCGAGCATATTCGGTATGATGCAAGAATATACGATGGATTAAATAGCGGTATATTAGTCACAGGTATAACCAATTCTATCTTTAGACCTGCATATAATACTTACAAAGTTTATCCTACAGCTACCGGACAACCGTGTTTAATTTCCCACGTTCCCGGCACTCATGGACCAAGATTCGGTATATTAAGTTGGGAGAAGCCCGCTACTACCGGATGTAGTTCCTCATCGTATTCTTTAGGAACAGAGTACTTATCTTACACCTCTTTAGATTCGTCACCATTAGAAACAACGCGTGGAGGAACGGCAATCGGAACCGCTCCAGACTACGGCGATATTTTAGTCGGCAGTGACGACGGGACGTATCAACAGTTAAATTTACAAGATCAAGGTTATTTAACTATTACTAGAGACTTAAGCAATATTTATTTTGATGTTCGTCGTACATACTTAGAAGTGACCGGTACATATGCTGTCCAACCTATTGATATCACGCTCTTTACTAATATCACAAGCACCGGACACATTATCTATTTACCAGACGCAACGGGTCGGACAGGATCGGAAATAGTCATTAAAGACGCTGGCGGACAAGCTGGGACATATAATTTCAGAGTGCTGCCATTAAATACTGGACAATTTGTAGAAGGAACCACAGGCTATTTATTTAATACCAATCGTCAATCTGCTTGGTTTATGAATGATGGCTCAAACTGGCATATTTTATGAGCGATAGTTTAATTACCACTGCTTCATCACTTAAAGTGTGTCAAGGAGCACTTTTAACTGAGTGTTGTGACACTAATAATTGTATACCTCTATATTACAGTGGTTGCGTTGACGCAGCCTTAAGCACAGGAACGCTTCTTGAATTAGGTTCAAGATATCAGCAAACCACTATATATAACGGCTTATATACCTATAGCAGCAGTAAAGATACTATTCGTGGCATCACACAGACAGCTGACGGAACATTAATTAGAGAGATTGTAAAAAACGAGTATATACCAGGACAATTTATATATTCACAATTAAGTCAAACGGGTAGTTTCGTAGTTGTTACAGAGCAGCAAAACTGTCCTACGTGTATTCCTATAGCGTATACTGGTTATATAACCGGTAATAGTCTTGTTAATAATTCACAATATGAATATAACAGATGTGGACGATATCCGGGATTGTATATAGGCATACCTCCTGACACTGAAGAGTCCATAGTTAGCTTATGTAGACTTTTTAGTAATTGTCAATTAAATATTACAAAGGGGACATTAGAGATATCACCATATCTTAATTTGTACAATTATAGTACTCCATGCTCAACAGGCGGCACACAATTTTTTCCTCAACAAACTAATCCAGATTACGATGCTTTTTCTAATAATGGATTTTATATGAGTGGCATTGAAATTTGGTCAAGATCAAATTCAGCAACGACAGACTCATCGAGTACTAATGGTACTAGTGATTTTACGTTATCTAGAACGTGGTATACTTATGATATTGGGTTCGGAGGAACCAGAATCCCAAGAAATACGATTCAACACAATGCCGCATATACGATTACATATACTAATGTTGTAATGGAGCCATGCTAATGTGTTGTGGAGCAGCAAAAAACTTAGTAACCGCCGCCATATCAGCACCAGAAATATTTTCGTGGTTCAGAGATGCAATCACCGGCATAGTCAAATGCTTCAATAAGCAACAGATATACAACGATGACAATATCATCAAGAATAGGGCCGACTGTGGAAACTGTGAGCATTCTACTAAGACCGATGGCAAACTTACTGTCCAGTCCCAATGTATGGCTCCTGACCCTAACAAAGAAAATGCTCCATGCGGTTGCTTTATTGTCTGCAAAACAATGGTTGATAAGTGCCCATTAAATAAATGGACAAGTACTCCAGTTGAAATAACGCTTAGAAATAAACCTATCATGTTCTCTAATGAAAGCGATATTATTCTATAGTGTATAATTAATACATGGCAACAGTGACTTTTTATGCTGGCGAAGGTAGCAATCTCTATACCACCCAAACTTCGGGTTTAGGTTTCTATGGACCTGGCGGCTTTGGCTATGCCGTACCCCTTAACGAATATCAGGATTATACCTATATTACTAACGGCGTTGGTACAATTCAGGCCGCTCAAGCCGACAATGTAAAATATCATAGTGCTAATAGCGGCACTGTCGATAGCGTTATTTATAATCTCAAAGATATTCCTAATTACAAGGCGACTTTAAATATTCGCCTAGAACACGGATCAGCAATTAGTACCCAGAATGGCCGGGTATATATCTATGATCGCTATAGCAAGGTAAATCCGGCAAGCGGACTTACTTGCAAGATCGCTCAGATTGACCATACAGGTACAGTCAACACAGGTTTAGTTGGTGTTGGTAGTACTTCTTGGACTACTGCTGCTGGCACATCAAGCTATTTAACACTCAGTAATACGCCAGGCATAAGCGGCTATGGCGGTGGAGCACAGGTACAACATGACTGGTACTTGGCAATTTCTGCATCACCAACCTCCATCGGTGCAAAAACACAGTTTGGCCTCATGTTCGAAGTCGAATACCTATAAGGAGCAATATATGTCTCAAGATCGTTCTATTCCAGAACGGGTTGTTGCTCTTGAAAATAGTGTTCAGAGCTTAACAGCGGCTGTTTCTCAGACTAATCAGTCGATTGAAAAGACTAATGAGTCTATCGCTAAACTGGGTGACTATATCAATATCAGTTTCAGCGGCCTTCATGAGAAGCTTGCAGATAAGGGCAAGCCCAACTGGAGTCTTTTGATTACAGGTATCAGCGTTTTTAGCGGTCTATTTTTTACTTTACTCACTCTACGGGTAGAGCCTATTAAGTCAGAGATCGCTAGCCTTAATACTATTACTAGTATGAGAGAAGCTGCTCTTGAAAAGCAGATGGATAAACTTGCCAGCAAAATGAGTCACATCGACGCTTTAATAGAGTGGAAAAACCACGTAGAAGGTGAAGAGACTAGAGCTGAAATTGCCAAGCTCATTGGCAAGAAATACAAGGGTCTAGGTCCGCCAGCTGACTAAAGAAGACCGCTACGATTAAGCAGCGGTCAACATATTACTTAAGTAGCCACCAATCTTCTTGAGCACAGAACGTTTGATCTGGACGATCTAGATGATAACCTTGTGCGGTTAGTAAGGACCGCATTGCGGTACGAATCTCGGGATTAACGCGATAAGCATCGTGCTCAATCGTGATAACCTTAAATGAGTATTTATGCCACGGGAATGAGAATAAACTCTTTAGCTGTCCGACATGTTCATAATCAATGTCCCACGACAGATATTCCATAACCTTTGGACAATCATTCTTGTCAAGAAACTCTTCAAAATTAAAGGTTAAAGCATCGCATTGAACTAGTGGATTGCTGCGTTCTGCTTCCCACGTAGGTATGGCTGAAATGTCAAAGCTAAATCCTTTCCACCCCTTTTTCTCTAGTAAATATGTGTTGCTAATATTGATAGGATCAAAGGCACCAATTTCTAGGTAGAAACCCGGCTCTGTGATATGACTCAAGACGTACAAGTCTTGACCGATTTGTGAATATGTTTGTTTTAATTCGTTCATAATGGCTTTCGAGAAATCCAACAACCTTCGCTTATTTCTAATTTTAGTTCAGGATGAGAAGCAAAAAACTCATTTACCGCTTTAACAACACCTGGCCAACCAGGATAATCATGACCGCAAAAGAAACCGCCAGCCTTAACTTTAGGATACCAAGCTTCCATATCAGCTTTCACACTCTCGTATTCATGATCAGCATCTATAAAGACAGCATCTAAAAACGAATCAGGAAAATCTTTGGCGGCCTCTATAGACAATTTACGGACCGCAAAGACCATATGACCTAGCGGTGATATATTTTGCAGAAATGTTTGAAAGTGTGTGTCATTATTTAAAATGACGCCGGGAACTTGATTAGCGATCTCTGGTTTACCATACCAAGTATCAACACACCATAATTGGGCTGGCTTCTGCTGATTGATAATCTCTACCCCAAGAAAAGCTATACTACGACCAGTCCAAGACCCAACTTCAACAATGCGTGGTAAATCACCACATTCTTTGGCAAAACGCGTATATAATTTAGGATACGTGAACCAATTATCTTTACCAAATTGATTATCATTTAAATAATAATGTTTCATAACAAATTTTCACGAGCAGTTTCAATACAGTGTTCCCAAGTACTTAGCCACATACTAGCATTAGTATTTTGCTTAAGAGCCTTGGGTGGTATAATACAGCTTACATCTGTGTAAGTCATAATATTGCAGTCATCAAAATATGACATTGCGATACTTTCTTTAGTCATGGGATGACGCTCACAATATAGAGTTTCCCATGTACGATGACAGTCTATACCATTTCCCGGCGGACTTAGCGTTATAAATGACTCACGCACCTTCTTAAGAAACTCAAGATGAGGAATCGGAGCATTTCGCCAAATGAATGCAGAAGGATATGACTGAGTATACTGATATACAGGCAGGCGTTCCTTAAAATTAGTTTCAATTTTGAAACAAGCAAACCACTGATTAGTTTCAATATTAGCCTCGCGAATAGCCTGAATAATAGTATCAATATTGCCGTGAGGCCACTTGCTATTAGCAATACCTATAGGAACCCCTTGAGTACGGCTAGTACGTACATCCATATTTTGTCCAAACCATCTGACTACGTTAGGCGGTAGCTCAGCCTCATGGCCAGCCGTGAAGTTCTGATCACTATTGTGGGTCAACAGAATATACTTAGTGTCAAGGTTGTTGCCAAACTCTCTCCAAGCCTTACTCCAATCATCGCCACAGACGTAAACTACGCATGGAGACTTAGGAAGGTTAATCCCAGGACTCCACTCAAAGTCACATAGGCTTTGTAGTCGCTCGCCACTGATATAATCTCTACATAATTGACGCGTATAAAAATCGGTAGATGATAGATTCATATTAAGATTGGAAACACGGGACTTCTTCCCATTCTGGAGTAATTAATTCGCGGATATAATACGCGTTACCTAATGAGGCTTTAGCTTGTAAACCGCGATGAGGAAATGGAGCAATGACACGAGACTGTGGATTAAGATAAGCACCCCAAAAAGCAAAGCTACTATTTGAATTAATATTAATATCTGCTTTAGTCATCAATTGTAATGTATCAATTTCATTACGATCTACATAGACAGTCTCAAAATCTTTTCCTACCTGATTAGTTTTGCACCAAGGAATATCATCTGAGCAAATAAAAAGTCTAGAGTTTTGTGGGATCATAGCTAAAGCTCTATCGTAATAACCGTCAGCGTATAAATCTCCCCAAAAATCTTTATGTCCTGCCCATACAAAATCATCGCGACGAAAATGAACAAAAACCGCAGGTTTATCTCTTGGTAAATCCTCGACACTATTTTTGAATTTAAGTTTTTCGCGAAATTCTTTTTTATAAGGATGAATATAGCGATAATCTATAAAAAATCCATCATATACTCTGTCGCCGCCGTGATTACCTTCTGCACATGGAGACGGATTAATTGGGCCTAAAGAAAAATCCAATGGCTCTTTGTAAAATTTTTTTGCTACACCGCTTACAGGTATCCAAGATAGATCAAAGTAATCCCAAATTGGTTCATTATTTCTATGGACATAGAATTTTTGCCTATATTTCATATATTTAGAATATAGGAAGGCAAGTTTAAAAATTTGATTACCAAGTCGACCACAACTTAAATCTTGCAGAGTATTCATACTTTAATATAAATAGCATCGCCCCAAGTTTGGCCATCCCATGAAGTATATACGCGTTGAAACTTAAATTCGGCCAGATAGTTATCTAAGACTAAGACGTTAGCACATTCCTCATACACTTCATCACGATTAACTTCTGTGTAAATATAGTCTACATCTTTGAGAGTTTCGCGACCACCTTTTAGAATTTCTAATTCGTAGCCTTGGGCATCTATCATCAACATATTGACTTTAGGACGTCCGATCATCTCAGTATCTAACGTTGATACAGTGACTGTCTCTTGGCGGTTAAAAACAATATGAGGATATTGTGTTAGATGTAGCTTTGGCTTTAATAGCGAGCTAGACATACTACGATTTGCGTCTTCAACATACATGGTAGCAGTGCCACTAGTAGATCCTAAAGCTTTTTGAACACACGCGACACGATCACCAAACTGTGCTGTTTTATACTTTAGGGCCTCAAACACATGAGATTGCGGCTCAAATGCAATAACGTGTGGGGCAAGACTTAATAGAAAAGGAATCTCATCACCAGTATGAGCCCCAATTTGTGCTACTCCGATAATTGGCTTATTTAAGAAGCCGCGACAATCAAATAACATTATTTCACTTTCTTTAATGTCTTCAAAATAACTTCTAACTTTTCATACATCTTACTAAGAATGTACTTTTTTGCTTCTTTCTCAGTAGAGAAGCTTTGATCTTCAATATCGCCTAACAAACGGCATACATCTTTAGTAATTCTGGCCACATATTTTTTCTCTTCTAAATCAACGTATGCAGCAAATGTACTAGAGAAATATCCATCTGGTTCGCCTAACCACAGATATAAAGTCTGAGTTTTTTCATCACGCCATTCTTGCCAAGTAGCAGTTTCGTAAATATCGGGAGGAATATCTTTGACTTCACGAGGAATTTTCTTAGCCATATTATAACATCTTACTTAAATGATCTAGATATAGACGATCTTCCATAGCATCTAAATATGATGGATTACGCGTAGCTTTGATCGCCGCATACTTCTGTTGATATATCTCTTCAGAAAACTGTGGAGACTTCAGCCATTCAAAACCATTAATCACGCAGGGAAGATTTGACATAGAAGGATCGCCAAAGTAGATAGGGACAGTTTCACAATAGATAGCGTCGGTTAGTTTCTCACTATAGTAGCCGGCATAAATGCCGTTCTCGACCACAATAGTGTATTTATATTTAGCTAACGCGTCGACTTTCTTATCAATGTGATTATTAAAGTATCGACCATAGCCATGAAGCTCGGGAATTTCTTGTTGTAAGAATTTAGCAAGCCGCTGTCTAAAACAGTGACCATCTGTCATTGCTTTTTCACTACATATCATGCTACAGAGTTCAGTTTTATTCGTATTCGGCGTATAATAACCGTTCCAGTTAGTATCAATAAAAGTAGCATGCGTGTTAAAATACTGAACTTGATCGCTTTGTTGTAGCCCCTTGTAGTTAGTGATAATATACTTGAAGCGACTCTTCAGTAAATTTGGAGCGGCATATAAATCACCAAGCAATGCTGGTGACTCATATATCCATGCAATACTTTTCTCAGGATTATGAGGCCGAAGTCTCGCATTAAAATTAGTATAAACGCACCATTCATCATGTGCAGGCAGACTACGATCCCACTCTAAATACTTAGGAATTCGTTCATAAGAGGCACTGGTGGGAGTATGAGCGAAAGAAATGTCTTGAATCTTAATTTTGCGTTTCATGTAGAATAATATCCGAAATATGAATCTGACGCTTATACTTATCAGCTAGATATGCAGAGAAATCAAGACGTTTACCATCCTTTAGGAATTGAAGAGTATCAGCGGTAGAAACCTCTTTGCCAGCATCAATAGGATTTGTATACTGATCCTGCACCCTATTTATTGTCAAGACTTTGGCTGTTGCCGACTCTTCAAAAATGATGCCGACGTTTTGACGCATACCATGTAAACGTGTATAGAACACAGCTTCAATATCATTAGGTATTTTCAATGCGTGGGATGGCCTAAAATCTGAATGAATTTCAAGACCTAAGATAAATCGTTCTAGAAACTCTTTAGAATATACCGATGCACTGAGATCAAACGGATATGCAAAATCACCCATTTGACCTGTCGCAGTAGCATAAGGCAATAGATATGTAAAGTCTAACTTAATAGCATTTCGCATCTGAGATGGTGCATTGGCTGGTTGGCACCAACTGATATCCGGCGATAAACGTAAAGACTGTACAAAGTCAGGATTATCTAACAAGAAATTTGTCTGAATAACTGGCTCATCTATCATGACAGTGTCGTCTACCATAAGAGCTATCAGACTTTCATTTGGAGCAAATCTCACCTCGCGTTTAAAAAAGTCCCAACACGAAAAACCCTGGTGCTCATATGTAAAGCGGACTAGTGGAAATTCAATAGCTATTTTTCCATAAGCGAAACAATATTCTGGGTCAGCTTTTACAAGTACCGAAATCATCTTTGCTTTAGGCAAAAATCGTTTAATTGAGGCCAATGTCTGTTGCAGCTGCCACGGACGATTTTTTGAAAATAGAATAATATTCATTATTGACTCACAAACTGATGTAACTGCTTATTATGAATATGAAGATTTACAATAGGCATTTCTGTAAAAATATAACCTTCAATGGTATTCTTCCAAAATTCAGCAAATGGCACACGCCCAATAGTTGTGACTAAAATCGCTGGTCTTACCTTGTTTGTTTTGCCAGAAAGACGTTTACCGATATAATGCTGTTGGTTGATATATCCCGGCTTATTCTGACAATGCCACCAACCACCAAAGTATTGACCATAAGCAGCAGGATCAAATAAGACACCAAACTGTTCGGCTAAAGGATCATCAGGTAAACTGGGAAGCAAGATAATTTCACCGACGCTACATTGTTGTCTAAATACTTCCATGATACTCATTTCATGCACCATATCCATACCATGCTTCTGCTGAAAGTATGGATCATTAAGTGCCTGAATACTAAAATCGCATAGATTTTCTAAAGTCTTGAGACAATTCTTGAAACGAGACATGCCAAAGACTAGATCTTGTGGCTGACTCTTAGTGATATATAGACCATCTTCTGTTGGCCAATTAAGCGTAGATAGATCGCCGTATACCATGACGTCATTGTCAAAGTGATAAAAGTCAGTAATACCGGTTTGTCTCATAAAATCGCGTAGACCAAAGAGGCGTAAAGCAGCAGTATTCCAAAAATTATAGGGATCATACGCCTTTTCTTTCTGAATATGTACCTCTTTATGCTCCTCTTTTGGATCAAAGATGAACGTTTTAAGACCGAAATCATTTACTAGTGCTTTATAAGCAGTAGATTCTGAGAGAGTCGTATTGACGATGAAATGTATATTTTGGGCGTTTACGCGTTTTAATTGTTTCAAACAGTCACTTAGATAAGCTGGCAGTTCGTGACCAATATGGAATAGGACGTAGGTATTCATGGATGATTTTGTTCCCAGGTTTTAATTTCTTCTTTAGTTAAGCGGCGATATCCAAGCGACCATAAAATTTCAGTTAAGTCTCGACTGAAGACACAAATCCAGCTTTCACTTTTGCTAAAATCAGCAGCGTGCGAGACTTCGTGAATTGTCGTATCTAACTCTTCTTTAGGTGGTTGTCCACGCTTAATGCGGATTTCTTTTTGGGGTGCTTCTGGATGGTCGCAATGCCCTAAGTATTTACCTAAATTCGTGACAAATTTAAGCATATAGTATTTGCCAAAGATTTGAACACGGCGTTTTTGCATAGAAAAAAGCAAACAGCCGATATTACTCGACTGTTTACCAAAAGGATGGAGAAGAAAGATGCTTAGAACTTAATTGAACGGATCATCATCTTCTGGAGCAGAATCATTCTTTTTATTAGAAACTGCTGGAGAAGGTGAATCTGGCGAGCTATTTTCCTTAACCATATCGCTACTAAATACTTCGTCTAGGAGAGAGACAAAGAAATACTTGAGCAGATTAAGGTCGGCCACCGAAATCTGTACGTTATGAGCGACAGCATCGCCACCGTTAGACTTCTTAGAAAGTCGCATATTATACTTGCCGGGAGTCTGAGCCTCATCAATACTCAGAATACTATTTGAAGAAGGAGTCTTATGGAATAGACCGCCCCACTTCTTAGTCTCAGCCTTGAAAGTGCCAAGCCCTGACTTCTTACCATCGGCAAGAGCAAGAATTTCTCCAATATCTGCAATACCAAACTTAAAGTTGATACTAGCAGCTGAGTCAAAGCCACCCCCTTCCTTTTCCGGCATTGACTTGAGGAAGATGTTTAACTTACCAGCCTTGTCATAGGAGGTATTGAAGATAAAAGCTGCACCTTTACCTTGAAACGGACGCCATAGTTCGAATGATTTACGAGACATATTTTCCTTTAGGATTTCTTAATAGAGTCAGGAATCGCCAGACCATCTTTATTGTCTGGGCCGCGATTATAAGCATTGAGGACACGGAGTAATTCTTGGGCTTCTAACGCGTTTAATGAAGCTAACTCCTGATCTAACTGCTGTGACTTTAAAAACTTATTGAGATCAATACTATTACGGGCACATAGACTGACAATCACGCTCTTTTGACCAGCCGAAATAGGTGGCTTCATTGCGTGTTCTTCTATCTGTTGAATCTGAGGATCAACATTAGACTTTTCATCAGCAGTGATTACTCGCTGTAATCTTAGACCCTTACGTAGACAGCGACCTTCAGCACGAGTAATAGCTGTAGCTGTGGGATGCACTGAATATGGTGCTTCTGTATTAATTGAACCACAATCTGCACCATCGCTGATTGTAATTGCACGATTCTTGCGATCCTCATAGATAATTTCTACGGTCACAGTAGCTCGGCCACCATTATTCATGTTAGGCGAGTCACATACTGTAGCTTTAGTAGAAAGAATTGTACCCATGAACTTCTCAAACACCCGACGTAATCCATCGGTAGTGGGAAAGGATCCTTCAACAATTTCTTCGGGACGAAGCTGAGATAGAATAAACTTTGTCCAATTAGGACTATCTGTTTCCTCAGCAGGACGCTCAATAATTTCTTGAACGACCTCTTTAGATTCAGTTTTTGCTTCTGTCTTAGCCACTTCGGATTTTTCACGTTTAGCCATAAATATTTGTCATTTCCTTTATCTTTGCGAAATCAATTTCCATCATAAAGTGATTTTCATTGCAAAATAGACCAGTTGTTTCGTAGATCTTTTTTGCATACTCTTTATTACGTGTTATAATACGCACGCCATTAAACAAAGTTCGTATGTTTGGATCTTGCTGAAAAGTTATTAATTCAGCTAAATCATAGGCATAATATAGCTTGTGTTTAAGGCCAATGTTTCCTGTCAGAATTTTGAGCGACTTGATACTAGTAGCTAGACCTAAATTTTGCTCTCGATAAAATTCGGAAAAGGGACGAATTGATGTTCGAGGCCAAAATCCAGGCACCACATCATCCACAAAAAAGCTAACGCTTGATGTAGTGTCAGATGCTAGATACTTTGGCAAACGCTGTCTAGCATATAAAAAACACTGGCTTGCGGTGCTATTAAAAAGCAATGACATACGTGTCACATTTGTGTATCTGTCGTGTAAGACGCCGTGTTCAATATTGTGTTTTACTAGTGAGTCAATCATATTATTTACGATTTTGTGGATTATATAGCCGCTGCTTCATCAAACTTTCTTCTTGTTTCCACGCCATTGGCGACGTAGTTAGGGTCTTGTTTTTCCCGTGTTCACGATAACAAAAAAGTGATAGAGGGGTATGAACAATATTAGTTACGCGGCTAGCCCTAATATAGAACTCATAATCCTCCATCCCCTTGATTTCGGTGTTGAACCCTCCAATTTTATCAAAGACTGATTTAGCAATTACGCTGTTTGTTGAAACAATGCAACTTTGTGCTAAATACATTGGATTGAAGGGAAACTTGAATTCCCGAGTTTTAACGCCATTACGCTCTATGTCATAGTCGCTATATACGAGTCCAATAACATCGTATTCAAGTATTTTAGCGACAGATGCCGCAATCTTATCCGGATAATAATAATCATCCGCATCTAAGAATGCAATCACTTCTCCAGTAGCTGCTGTTAAACCAAGATTTCGTGTAGCTGCTGTTCCACTGTTTTGCGGAGTTTTGAGCTTGATCAATTCTCTTGACGAAGACAAATTTGCAATAACATCAGCAGAATTGTCTGTAGAACAATCGTCTACGACAATAATTTCAAGATTTTTATAGTTTTGATTGGTAACAGAGTCGACAGCTTCCTGCAAAAAGTGTGCGTAATTATAGTTTGTGACAATCACGCTAACTTTCAAAGGCACATCAAAGATATCCATTTATAGTTTAGCCGTAATAGTAAATGTTAGTTGTGCATCATCATATGATGACACTATTGGTTTAAGGCCGGCATTAATGAGTAGACTCTTTACGTTTACAAGATTATATAAGCCGCACTTGTTATTAGAATAAATGTGATTATTGATAGAAATCAAGTCAATATTATTGTGTGCGATTTTACCAGCGAGTAAAGAATAATCCAAACTCATTATTGTCACAATGCCATCTTCACATAGACTCTGCTTAATCTTGTCAATTAAAATAGGGAGTTGCTGTGGTGTGAGATATTCAATAATAAAATTAGCAACGACTTCATCGCATGACTTAGGCTTTACATACTTATCTAAATCAAGAACATTTGCGGCTATGACTTTGGAATTTTGTGGAATCAGGTCTATATTGATATAACCAAGCCGGATATCAGTTCCACAACCTAAATTTAACTTATTCATAGTAATTTTCTAAAGAGGGCCTGCCACGACTGAACAAACTTATTGATGGAAAACTGAGTCTCAATAGTTTTGCGGGCGTTTTGTCCTAGCTCAATACATAGTCCAGGATCATTTTTCAGTGTGGTAATTGCTGCATTGAATTCATCAACTGTATTAGCGATCAAGGCATTCTGATTGTTCTTGAAAACTTCGCCAATTTGCTGTTTATCTGTAGTGATAATAGGCATACCAATCGCCGCCATTTCCAGCAGCGACATAGGTAGTGGACTCAACTGAGTAAAATTCGCAGCATACCGATGCTGACTAATAGTCGAAACTAATTTGGCTGGAACATTAATAGACCCCAAGAATTTCTTGTCAGTTTCTTCTTTGTTCTCGCCAATAACGTTAATCAGATGTGTCTTACAGACTTCGTCATATAGCTTAAAACCTAAGAAGACATCTCGCCCTCTATAACTATTTGCTATAACGACCCCATCTGAAGAAGAAAGATTGGGTCCACCCGTAAAGAGCGTAGTATCAATACCATGATTAATTACAATACCAGTTTTAGAATCATTCCAAGAATTACGATTATATTCTGTAATATAGACATTATAATCGCCCTTTAACTGACATAACTTCTCTTTTTGACGAGAAGAAATATGAGGATATGGTTCGGTATGATTCAAAGAGATCACAGGAATACCTAAAGTTCTGCCTAGACTCAGTGCGATAGGCAATTGTCCAGCACGCTCTTGTGATAATATTGCATCAAACTTAATATCCGATCCTAGTTTTTCAGGATTGGCTAGATGCAAAACGTGATTAGGCGGAAGTCCACGCGTATGGAAATCCCATAATTTACCACCCGGTAAATGCACAACATGAAAAGTCACATTCGGAATGTGACCCAGCATGCTTGCATAACCTTCATGAGTAATAAAGGTTAAAATATTAAGCGGTTTATCCGAACTATTAATTCGCCGCAAAGTGTTTTCAATAACTGTTACCATGAAATTTTCGGTCTATTTTGTAGTTGTTTCCACATTTCTGCAATATTGCTAGTTTGATATGGGGAAGTATTAGGAGAAATGGTTGTCCGTGGAATTCTTGAAGGACTAGTCGCAGGCATCTTAGGAACTCGCGTAGAATCAATAGCGGGCTTATAGTCTAACACTTTGTAGTTTTGACGCAAAAGCTCTTGTAACAGAGTATCTTCATTTTTTAAGAGTTTTTGCAAAATCATTAATTGATTAGGCGACCATTCATCTGGATTAATCGCAATCTTTTCACGACAGATCAAAGTTTTTGAATCTGAGCAACCAAGCGACTCATTACATTCAAAGATTAAAATAGTAATAGACATGTTATAGATTCTCCAAAATTTCACGCCACTTCAAACCTATAGACTTATAGGAATAAGAAGTGGGGTCTGGAATCGTCTTACGCTTACCAACTAAAAATGCTGCCTTTAATTGCTCACAGATAGATTCATGATAGGGGACGTCCCACTTTTCATTCATCGTATATAAGTCAGTATAAGGACATGATTCCACCGTCATACCATAACATGACTCCTTATGGGTACTAATAAGGAAAGCCTGCTCATCACGAATGAACGACTTATGTCCGCCAACATCTGGACAAATAATAGTGTTTCCAAAGAACTTGGCTTCAAACAGCGGGATATTCCAGCCGGCTCCAAACTCTACAGTTACGTAGGCTGACCCTAATTGATGTAGTCGGCATAGCTGGTCGTCCGTTAATCTATCGGTAATCAGCATAATACGGGGGAAATTATCTACTAGAGACTTCCGCATCTTCTGCTTAATCTGATTGATTTCGTCTGTGATAATCTTTTGAGAGTCTTCTGAAGAACGACCCGACACATATGTCTTAAGTACTAAAATCACATCGTCGTTTCTATTGAACGTCTGTAGATACGCACGGATTAACGCCTGAGTATTCTTGCGTGTCGAAAAATCGCCCACATTATAGAATACAAAGCTAGACCCAAAATCCAGCGGAATATCTTCGTATGTTTTGAAATATTTTGTCGGATCTGTTGCTAAACCCACGCGTTTAATCGGCACAATAACGCCAGATTTCTTGCAGGCTTCAACATCAGTATAGGTATGGACTACAACCGTATCTAACTGATTAAGATGAAGCTGCCAATTAGATGCTGCAAAATTGTCGGTTTCCCAAAAGAATTGACCTACATTCTTACAATCATGGCGAAATTGCATCATACTTGGCAAATAACACTGAACAGTGTGAGTAATGCCAGTTGCACTCTTATCAAGAGCCTGTTGCACTTCGGGAATAGTTTCGTAATTTCCTCCGCTTAAATGTACATTTCGGCAAACTAGGTCAAGGCCAGCGGCTAAGAAAGCTTTAGCAGTATTCTCAGCAGCATGGCCATAGCCAGTCTTATCTTTAAATGGGGCTATATACAAAATTTTCATATTAGCGGCGGATCATTACGCGAGGAATAGCTCGAAACGATTTCTTAAAATCTGCGTCACTTAGTACTGCTGGAGGCTGTCCATCAGCTGTTACAATAATCCAGTCGCCAGCATTGAATTGAAGTGCAGGCTGATTTGGAACAGACATACTTCCTGTAAATGTCATACGTTGAGCTTGAACACGTTCAGGAATAGATTCGTGCGTAAATTCAAAAGTGGTAGCTGGATTGACATTTGGTGTAGAGGGTGGCTGAGGAATCATATTAGAAGGAGCGACTGTTTGACCAGTCAAAAGTGCGTTAATCAGAGCTTCTAGATCTGTTAAAGGGGATGGATTGTTCATAGGATTAGGATGATGATTTGTCATAATTTCTCACGTTAGTTTTCACTAACGTAAGCTGCTTTGAGACCTTATACTCAAGAATACGTATTTGTTGACGCGGTTTCGCTGACCGCAGGTTTTAAATATCCATACCAAACAGGACGACCACGCTTACCCCAAACTGCTAAATGTCGCTTAGCAGATCTGTAGAAGTTACGATAAGCAATAACGGCTTGTTCGTTTTTATACTGACTATCCATTGCCTGTGCAAATGGCGTAAGCCCAATCATTGGCAAATTTGGCACTGGAAGACTACGAATTACATCACAGCTTTTATGTGTTGCATTATCTGTGTGATCAAAGCGATATCGCCATTCTTGTTCTAATGCTAAGCCGTAATTACGCAGCCATAGCCAGTTATCTAAGCTAGCTGCTGCCCATTTAGTGCATGGATGGTGCTGATGGGTAATCTTGTAACCCGCATCAATCCCAGATAATCTGACAACGGTAGAAAGCATTTGTGCTGCTTCCGTAGGCATTTTAACTACATGCGAATTAACATGATACTGTGCGTTAAGGGTATGATTAAGATCAAGAACAAAAATATTCATTAGCAACACCTTTCAATACACTCTTGAATGTCAACTAAAGTTTGAGCGTCGCACAATACTACGCTTGAGATTTCTTCGCCATAATAACCGCTATTAATATTAACTTTCCAAAGACTTTCTGGACCAATATCATTGGCAATTAATACAATCTGTATTTCTTTATATAAATCTTGTAATTGACGCGGTTCACCATCAAAATCGCACATAAGAGCGTCAACAAAACACTGTGCAACTTTTTTGATATCTAGCATTTCAATTTCAATATCTCTTAATTTTCCACATCTGCAAATACCCGAACGCACACAATGACTGCCAGAATCGGTATCACAATCACGATGTGTCACATAGGAAATGTGCATTGCAGACGAACAGTCTATTCGTTGTAATTTTTGTAATAGTATTTTCATACTTTAATCGCTACAATAAATTCTGCTGTCTTTTGACTTTCTTTCAGTGCTGCTGATACACGATGATAACCGTCAATCAACCGATACTCTTTTCCATTCTGCGTAACAATTCCAATCGGTAAAGTATGGCCTTCATAATATTTTTCATGCTTAGCATCTACGCGAGCTGCATGATCTAATTGTGAACGTACCACATCGCTCAAAGAAATTTCGAGAATATCAAACTTCACGTTTTGCAACGAAGGCAAAAGATATCCATACTCCATTTCTAGTAGATGCTGCATAATATCTTCGACGCTAGTCAGCTGAAAAAGCTCAAAAACAGCCTTTCGGGCATCAGCATTAATCAATGTCTTATTACCTATCTCTTCTCCGTAATAACCACTATTTACTTCGACGTCCCATGACGACTCATCATAAACATGGTTTTTACGAAAAATACGCTCTACAGCGTATACAAGAAAATCATACATGGGATCCTTCTTAAAAAAGAAGGTGTCTACAGTTACTTTTGCAGCGGCTGTTAAAGACACTCCATGAATCTTAATATTTTCAATTGTACTGCAACGACAGTAGTCATCATCACTACATTCATTATTGCAGTGTGAGTCATAAGTGACATCTAAACATCCGGTATAATTAATCTCATGCAATGTTTTAAGTGATAACACTGGTGTCTTTTTCATTTTAATCTCGTTTTGCTAATATAGATTTAGCAATGACTATGAGGGCAAATAAACAGAATAAAGTGACAATAATAATTGTATTAGCGTTGGCCTCTATGAGTTTCATTCTGTTTCCATTCAGGCCATTTAACCACTTTACTACTTGCCATTCTAAGATGTTCTTCAAAATTTACGTCGTGGCCCGGCATATTTGCGGAGGGCGGTCTATGAGTATTTACATATTGGGTCAGTTTAGCAAGTAGCAGCCAACGATCTAAAGACATGGATTTCTTGATTTTTACCTCGTCAAGTAGCTTGTTGTAAAAACGAACCTTCCACTCGTTGAGTGCGTCAAAAACTGTCTCAGGATAAAACGCTTGCAGCCCAAATAAGCCACATAACATGTGCGATTTCATCGTCCATACTTTTTCTCCTATATAGAAACGATTCGCTAAATCATATGAAATATGTAACGTCCCCATAGAATCAATAGCAATATATTGATGATACGGGCCAACACAAACACGTTCTTCGGGAGAACGGCAAGCAATAATGGTAAGTTTCATTTGAATTGTACTGTATACTGTGTCTTTAGTAGCGTTTCAAATGCTACTAAATTTGCAAACTTATCACTAAGCTGCTTCCTAAATTGAGCAATATCTTTTGTGGTAAAGAGACGCACGTTAGTGTAATGCTCACAAATTATTGTGGGCTTTTTATACGCTTTGTAATTAGCAGACTTTGCGAGCTTACGTAATTTAACAAATTCATTAGGTTCCAGCGAGACAATTTCACAAATATCATTCATAAAATCTGTAATAACTACATCGCCCACCTTAAGATTACCGTGGCTCATGGAAATGCTCCAGTCCTAAAATGTAATTCTTAACAAAGAGAGGGTTTTTCCACGGTCTATCATTAGGATCGGCACAACAATGTGCAAAAACCGTATCATCCGTCACATTTTTCCAATAAGCAAACAAAGAAGATCGTGCGGGCTTTAGGTGATCTAGGGCGATATTTAAGATAGGTTGGTCGCTACCATCTTGAACCCCACGAACATGATAATTAACGCTGCGATATTTACGCCGAATATCCTGAATATATTGTGATAGTTCAGGACTTAACAAATGACCGCGATACAACATGCCGCCAGAATTCCAAGCCATTCTGCTATGTGACACCGACTGTTCAATTAACTGACGCTGCTCATCATTTAATTCAGGAGCCGCAGAAATTAAAGTTTCCAGCAAAGTAAACGGCTCATAGTCTACTTCTAGCTGACCATTGAAATTCGCGAAAACATCTATGTCGGACCGCACTATTGACATATCTATGTCTAAATACAAAATTTTGTCATATTTTGCAAATTGCGGATCAAATAGTTGATACTTTAAATGATAGCCATGCTCACCACTATGCGTTTGCACTACTTCTATATTTTTACGACGCAGAAAGTCAATGTTATTAGGACTTACACTATGATCTACAATCAAGACGCGTTGAGCTTCTGGCGAAATTTTCTGACGATCTAATGAGCCTAATAGGGCAGCAGCGTGTCCTAAATAGTTATTATCGCAACATAAAAGGATGGCATTCATTTGTAGCACAACTTATTTTAATTCCACAGCGACATTTTTATCTGCATATCTAAAGGTATCAACACTAATACCATCTACTTCACTAATATCGGCCCACACCTGAAAATCTTGCTCGCCTTGTTCAGATAACCAAGTAGCAAATGCCATAGCTTGTTTTTTAGAAACAAAACCATTAATAGTTACTGTATAATTGTTAGTCTTCATATTCAAGTTCTTCAAACATTATGGATAATCCCTCATCTTGAGAGATTTCCTCGATTTCTTCATCGTGTGAAAAGAAACCGCAGACTATAGAGTGTTTATATAGTTTTCCTCTATATTCAAAGATTTCGACTGACCACCCATCTTCATAGCCACAATTAGAGGCGGACCATAATATCTTTCTATCTTCTGGAACAATGGATAAGGGAGGATTCGAACCCCCTACATCCGAGGCATTGTTTGGCACGGTTTGATCCCTTCCAATAGCATCACAGATGCTTTCTCCAATAACATAGGTCGGCAGCGTGATTACTGATACCTTGTTGGTCCTTACCCTTTAAAGTGGATGTGATGGGAGTCGAACCCACTTCACTATAGTTAAAATCCTCGTCGGTTGCGATCCGACAATAAACACACCCATTCAAATTTATGACTTTGTCATCTCTCCACTAGACGGTAAATTACTAGGAGCTGGTGGCTCAGGTGGTTCCATTAGGTATCATGATCTCCAGTTAAATAAGAGACAATAGCTGCGTCCCAAAGTCTCTTACCAAACTTACGCTTGAACTTGTTAATATCAGCGGCACTAGCAGTATAGAATTGGAAGGGAAATACCCGGTCATATAGCATCGTAGCTATCATAGATGGAGCGTAATCTCGCCACGGTTTCCAATCATCACCAAGACTATCTATAATGTCTTTGTCTGAACCTTCTGTATAGCCGCCAGCATCAGCTCTAATTCTGGCCTCTAATATAGCTAGAGCGATAGCTCTTTTCTTTGAAATTTTCATTTTATTACTCGTGTAAAAACTTGACAAACTCTTGCTCTAAAATCGCACGCTCTTCTAGCGTAATCAGATCATGATTAAAGAGGGCTGTAATATAACCAAGCTTAAAACCAGCATCACAGTCTTGACCCATCATCAGCGAGCGATTAAACTCTTTGAGAATTGCTCTATATTTTTTGAGATTGTTCATAGCCACTTTATTTAATTCATAGGCTTAAGATTAGGCCAATTTGCCCGAATCTCTTGTTCAGAAACTAGTCGCAATTTATATTTAGTGGGATTGCTGACATTCATGTCAGACACTTTAACGGCATATGTTAAAATACCTCGGGCGTCATGACCCATAATCACTATCGTGATTACTTGACCTTTGTCATACCAATGTGAACCTACAGTGAACTTGTTCATAATAGCGGGGGTGGGACTCGAACCCACGACATTCAGGTTATGAATCTGAAGCTCTGACCAACTGAGCTACCCCGCAAATTACTTGCTACCATTTCTAGTAGCAAGTCGTTTAGTGAATTAAGGCATTGGAAAATATGAGTCGACTTCTTTTGAGAGCAAGCCTTCTCGCTTCATAAGATTGCCGATATTTTTAAGACCGGCTATCGTATCCATATTAGTCTTGGCATAAGAAGCAAAGGTAGCTTCATCTAATTGATACGCACGATAATAAGCAAGTTTGGTTGACGTACCCTTTTTAAATAATTTCATACTAGGCCAACGAGCTAGCTTAAAAATCTCAAATTGAGGGCGAGTTACATCAGTGCTATCTATAGCAGTAATTCTTGCCACACACCAACCGCCAGTGCTTCTGGCTAAAATTAATTGACCTACTTGTGCCTTTCTCATATCCATGAATGGTTTCTCATACTACCGCTAAATATTCAACGCGATCTATAGTGCCGCCACCACCTGAAATGTTTGGAACCTTACGGGTAAATAGCGGTGTCCAATTATACTGCGGGAATAATGTAGAAGCTCCATCACCATAAGTAAATAAGACAGTGCAACCAGCAAGTTTGGCACTATTAATTAGATCAATAGTGCTTTGCGGATTGTATGTCTTAGTTTCAAATGTTTGTTTAGAACTTTTACAAATATAACCAGCCTTTGTGTTTACATATGGAGGATCAACAAATACTAACTCGCCACCAGTAAACTTATAGTTGTAAGTAGAAATATCAGCATTGACAATAGTAATATTCTGAAGTAGTGGTAGACACTGTGTAGTCTTAGCAATCGGCAACTTATGCTGTGGATAATAGAGCCAACTATTTAGCTGGCCCGTATAAACCCCGGACACATTGACTCGTAAATAAGTCAACTGCCCGGTACATAAATTAAACTGCTGGGCGATCTGGCGTAAATCTACTTTTTGTCCATTGCTTCCATTGAGTAAATTGTTATTTAAGTCGATTAGATCTTGTGCGGTAGACTTCTGAAGCCAATGCCACATAGCACAGAGGTCTGCATTAATTTCAATGCCAACAGCAGGCTTATCTTGATTGAGAGAAAAAGCCATGCTACCGGCATACGGTTCAAATACAGATGTATAGTTTGTAGGAACGAGATTTAGCTTGCGTAATTGTAGAATATGCGAAATTTTATTACCGCAATATCGAATCAGCTTATTTAACTTGTTTTTACTCATAGTCTTTTAGTGGGTAGTGCGAAGATTCAGCGGGAATGTATTGTGTGTAGTTTTCTGATAGGAACCACTTCCAGCGATCTGGATATTCTGGAGTGACTGGCGAGCCATAACCATCTGTGATGATAAAGACAGCACTAGGATATGGACGATCTTCATTCTTCATGATCTGCTGAATATGATTTTCAATGCAATCGAATGAAGTACCGCCGAATCCCTTAAGCTGACCGTCAATCACATCATAAGCCTGAGTATCAAAGCAGCATAGACGAACCTTAAACTTTGCAGGATCAAGCGTCTTAGCAGCCTTAAAGAAACGGTCAGCAAGATGTACGCAACTTCCCGAAGTATCAAGGAAGAAACACACATCAATACGATCACGCTTATACTCAATTGCCTCTGACTTTGGCAGAATGCAATCTGTAGCTAGTGTCGCAATGTGCTTACGATCCCAACGATCATTGATCTTAGTAGGATCAAGAGCCATTTGCGTCCACTTCTCAATAACCGTTTCCCACTTTGGATTTGGTGGCAGCGGAATATTAGGCATCAGACGAGAATGTGCTCCAGCCTTATCGCCTGCATTAAGACCTTTGATCAAGTCTTTCATATCAGCACGATTCATATCGCCATTTTGAATAGCCTTGGCTACAGCCTTTTGTAGCTGATCTGGCGTAATCGAATTCTTTGCACTAGCTGCATGATTGTCAACAGTCTTGACATTAGGCGAATCCTTCGGATTAATCATACTGAAGTATTCTTCATATGAAAGATCATCAGCCACTTTCTTACCAGGAAATACTGTGTCAGTCCAGCATAACTGATCAGAATTGGTAATCCAACGACGATTAAAGCCAAAACTATTAATCAGATTATGATTCACAACAACGTCAGCAGCACGATTACTACGTTCGGCTTCCTGAAAATTCACCCGCTTAAGGTGATCAAGAATAACGTGAAGCATTTCGTGAGAGAGAGTGAACGTCTTATCATAAACCGAGGAATTATCCCAGAATTTAGGATCCCAACGGAAGATAATCTTTTCTTGATTGGCATCCCAACCTACACAGGCTGTGCCAACAGTATCATCAAAGATTGGATATCCAACTCCAGCCAGTGCATTGAATACTGAGTGATGCTCACCAAGATTCTCGATGATTTCATCGAAAATCCGGTAATCATTTGGTGTCATTTGACGGTTCATTATTTCTTGCCCTTGATAAGATCATTGAGATCAGAAGCAGCGATCAACTTGGTTGCGACGCTCTTAACAGTATCATTTGAACTCTTGCTTAGTTCACGAATGATTGGCGAAAATTCAGCAGGATTACTAGCTACTGATTCATTAAGGAACTTGGTAAAGATAGAGGCTGACTTTCCACCAGTCAACATATGCACAGCATACTTCTGCTGTAATTCAGCGGGCATTACAGTAAATACGTCAGGCAGATAATTGACAAGGGAATCCTGAATAGCGGTAAAGTTATCAAGATTACCGACAAAGTCCTTAAGTTCCTTTTGCGTAGTTGCGTTAGGAGTGGTCTTTACTGCCGTAATCAGCTTTTCAAGACTCTCAATAGGCGAGCCCTTAGTAAGGAAGCTCTCAAGCTGAGAAGGATTACAAGCAGGAGGAATAGTAAACTTGAGAGCAAGTCCTGCACCATTCTTATAAAGACGCAGAGCATCATCTAGGCGACGAGGTGAAACTTCACGCTGCGAAAGATCAGGAAGCTGACCCCACCACTGGCTAACAGCAGCATAAGCCTTCTCACCATGAGTCTTCTTAAAGTAAGACGCATTTAGTGCCCAGGGTGACTGAATACGAATCTGGAAACGATCTTCCAGAGCCGGATTTAGCGGCTCAACATCGTAATTCACATCATCTTCATCGTGAGGATTAGCAGTAGCCCAAATACGCTTAATGTTGCCAAACTTCTTGCCATTCACAGTACCAAACTGTAGAATTTCCATGACTGCATTTCGTGCAGCCTTAGGAGCACGATTAATCTCGTCAAAGAGAATAGCTTCTACTGAACAGTCACGAATCTCCTTACGCTGAACCATTTCCATAAACGGCCCCTTGGTATCCTTAGAAGCTACTGGAACACCGACAAGCTCAAGATACGGCTCCATTGTAGAACCGCAATACTTGAGATACGGAACATTCTTACGCTTAAGGCAAGCTTCCATACTAGAAGTCTTACCTGTGCCGTGTAGACCAACTACCAGCACATTTGCACCCGAATCAAAGAACTTGTCCATTTCAGCATCGGACATGTTGCTACGACAATAACGCTCAAGTTTCTTCTTAGCCATAATTCTTTTCCTTTTTCCTTACTTAAACAACAACTGCACTAAACGCATTTTTAGGTTTGGTTAACCCGTTACAAACGATGTAACGCGTATTTTCCAACGAATTTAAATTCTGACAACCATTATATAAATCTTGAGCTAAAATGCTCTGCGTAAATTGTGTAGGTCCAGTAGGTGTATCTTTTATACCACGGTTTAATTGTTTTACTAGTTCTGCTTTAACTGTCTGAGTTAATAGATGAGGACGACATAGAATATTATTGTAGGCCCAAGTGACAAAATCATCATTACTCATGTTGGGCGGTAATTGCAATGTTGGCTTTTTAATATCAGCGGCACGTTTCCAGCCCGGTAATGTCGATATATCAATAGAATCAAATAACATTTCCCATCGTTTAGCTACATCGCTCCAATCTAATTTCTTCGACTCGCACCAGCCGCGAGCGTCCCGATTATAGCGGCCCGACCCCCCGAAATTGTCGCCTGTGACAAAAAATTCTCGCATTTTTATTGCAGTTACTTTGTTGTTTGGTCTGGCTCTTAATTGTCCAGTTTCCTGCTTTGTTTCTTGGCAAAGTGCAGCAATATCTGTGCTAATTCCACCACTTTCAGCTGTGCCCATTTCCATCATAGCACTGTATGGAACCACCATAGTAGTTACTCCACAAGCTTTAGCATCAACTAGCGGCATTCCCCAACCTTCACACACAGAATATTGAATATAAAGGTCGGCCATTTGATGTATGGTAGCTAGCTGCTCTTTATTTACACCATGTACTGTATTAGGGGTAAAAGCAAAGCCGCCAGGCGTAATTTGACTTACAGCTCTGCGTCCAGCATAAAAGCTTAAATATGGCTGCCGTGTCGCTTCATCAATATAAGTTAAAAGTACCTTATGATCAAGGCCATACTTAAAGATTTCCTCTTCAATATCATAGCCTACATCGTCAAGTGATGTATGAATATGCAGGAAAGTGTTATCGGCTAACTCATTTTGATTATTTGCTTTGCAATCAGCTAAGAATAACGCAAAACTGTGAAATAAGTCAGGATATAGCTTTCGCGGCTGATTACGCATCACAGTTTGCACAATATTCCATTCGAGAGGAAGATTAAACTTCTTACGAGCGTTATCGCGATCCGGCTTATATAGACTCAAATTGGAACCCGGCGAAAACACACCGCTTACTTTAATACCATTATTTGTCAACAGATTTTTGGCCCACTCACTATATGTAAGAATATAGTCAGCCTTGGAATACCATTCAAGCCATTCCATTTTTTGCGGCTCACCATCGCAAGTTACCATCCATGCAAACTTAAAGTTCTCACGTAGAGGATTGCGTAGAATAAACTCATCAAACCATGGATCACGAATAGAGAACACGATATCTGGCTGGAAATCTAATAAACAACGATTAAAGACTAGTTCGCCAAATTGTGCAGTTCTTACTGCGTTAAACTGCCGAGCATAATCAGGATCAGAATTTTTACCCGGCATTACTGGATAAACCTTCCACTCAAGCGAATCTTGAGCCGGATCATCTTGAGATAGATATGAGGCTAATTCAGCAATTTCATATTTACCAGTGGCATGTAGACGCGATAATACTTCGTGTCCATAAGTACTAAAGCCGGTATTAAGCCGGCTAAATTCATTGACCATTAAGATGCGGGGTTTACGAGCCATATTTATTGATTGCACTTTCGGCTACTAATTTAACTTTTTGCTTCGACCATCCTAGACGTTTTGTGACTGTAGAAATCGTGTATCCATTATCAACCGCAGCTATTAACGAACTTTCCTCATTGGTTAAATTTTCTAATGAATACTTTGGTAGATATCTATCTTTTACGTCATTCTTATACTTTTGTTCGTCGTCTAATTCCATTCGACAACGCTTCACCTTGCCTATAGAAAGATTGTAGATTTGACTTACTTCTTCATCAGTCGCATTAGGATGCGAACGAAGAAATCGTTTGACAAAATATTTATAGTAGGTGCGATTGTCGCCTAAATGCTTCGAGATATTGCGAATAATTGACGTTTTTAATACAGACCTGACAAAATTGGTGTCGGTGTCGGGGTTCTTATTATATCTCTTACAGAATTGCCACACATCGGCAACAGCGTCGGTTGCTATTTCATTTGATAGATGTTTGGCAAATAGAAATCTGGTACTTATCATGGTAATCGCCATGTCGAATACTGAATTATAGGTCGATGCGAGCATCGTACAGCCTTTCAAAGATAACCTTGAAGCCCTCTTCAATTTTATTTTCTCGCACCAGATCAATAATCGGCGGAGTTAATCCTACTGTTTGTAACTCTTCAATAATAGAAGAAACTGTGTCAATCTGATCCTCAGTAGTATCTGGGACTGGATATCGTAGATAATATGTCTTATTTTGATTAAATGATTTAATAACATAATCATACGGATATTTTAATGTCTCACAAATATCTCGTACGGTTTGCTCAATAAGCGAATTGACAATATATGGTGGACAGGCTATTGTTTCAATCTCTGAAATTAATTGGCCGTTTTCATATTTAAAAGAAAAGTCAATATTTGAATCAAATGAACTTGTTAACTTGCCCACATGTAAGTCTTCGTCATAATCATATCGTATGACAAAATTAGTTTTTTCAAGAAAATCTTGTATATTACTCATACTACTTCGGAAACTCCCTTCACAATAAATGCACGACGTTCGGGGTGAAAAGATAAGCTAAGTTGGACAATAGTACCTTCTTGCAATAAATAGCCGCTTTCATCGTATTCTTTAGCAAAGATTAATACATCTTGCAAAGAGCCAGTGGAATCGTAAATATTAAAGGTAGCCATATTCTTGCCAGCATTTTTGCCAGTCTTAATTACTCGTTGAACAAGATTACCTTCGATCACACAGAAAGTGCGAATATTTTGTGTAGTTTCGGTCAATGCTAATAGATCAGAGATCTTGTGAGTACTAAACTTTTCAAATTTCTCGCTTGAACAACCACTAATAATAGTATAGAGATAATCCTTTTCAGAACGCTCTACCCAAGAGGTAATGGTTTTCTTCTGAAGATTTGTGGCTAAAATTTGAGCTTCACTTTTAACTGGCTGAACACGACGTTTTTGTGATACGGTATCAGCCATTTTTTCAATCAAAGCTGGCAGCTCTTTGATATTTTTCAGCTTAGGAATTTCAGCTCGTAAAAACGCACATTCTTTCTTAGAACTAAAACACTGAAGAAAAAGGACAATATCGTATAGATTCTTGCGATCTATGCCAACCGAATCAAATGCTCCTGTAATAATAAGTGCTTTAAGAGCGTTTGAGCGGATCTTAATAGGATCTACATCATTAACTACAATTAATTCGGGATCTTCTTTCACTTCATCAGGCGGCAAAGCTAAAAGAGCCACTTGCTGCCATGACGTAAACTGTGGGAGTTTGTCTACTACTTCATTTAAGCTACTAGCCACAAACTTAATAAATCGCAGACCATATCGTATCGAATCCTTACCAACCGCTTCAAAGCCAAGATTCTTGGCATTAATATCAGGCGGCAAGATAGTATATCCAAAGTTACGAGCTTCTTGTACCAGATCGTTAATCTCTACATCAGAATCTTGTTTAGAGTCGGCATGATTAAGATACTTGACATAGAAAAGTAATGGATAGTATACCTTAAGGTACGCGGTCTGATATGCGATCTGAGCATAAGACATAGAGTGACTTGCATTGAAACTATAGCGGCCAGATGACTTAATAATTTCTAGCAGACGATCTGCCACTTCTTCTGTCACCTTATTATGTAGACAGCCGGCTTTAAATTCTTCTGAAATAGCTAGAATCTTAGCCTGATCTTTCTTACCAACAGCCTTACGCAATTCGTCTGATTTTACTAAGCGTTCTAGTTCTGGTAAGTGTGCCCATGCTAGTTTATTACCTAGCGAAATAAGTTGCTCTTGATAAAGCAAACAATATTGAGTGGGTTCAAGAATGCTTTTTACCAGTTCATGTTTAGGATAAGTAGCGTTAGCTGGATCATTCTTATTTCTAAGATAGTTTTCCATCTCACCGCTGTCCAATGCACCGGGTCTTACGCCTGCAATGATATCAGATAGAGCATAAAGATTATTAGGCTGTAGTTTTCGCAACCACATTTGTACCAATCGGCTCTCACATTGAAATACGCCGAGAGTACGGCCATCTTTAAATAATTGCCAAACTTTAGGGTCGTCATAACGAATTTGCGATATGTCTATCATACGGAACGCCAAGTAAAATCAGAAACTAAGCAGCGAATTTGATCCTTGCCCCATAAAGATACTTTTTGTCCAGTCTTTAATAACTGCTCCTGCTCTTTTGGTCGAATCACTGTATATGTTACATTCTCTGTCTCAATCCCCATAAACATTACAATAGCTGTATCTTGTTTAATATAAGATCGTAGATGTGACTCTTTAAGATGAAAACGAGAAACATTAGGGCGTGAATATTTGATATCAATTTTACGTAGTTGCCCACTTGGAGTTACAAGCGTAAAATCGCATCGTGTAGTTACTTCTTTATCAGATAATAACTGTCCATCCGGACCACAACCTGTCGCTACAATTGTGTAATTTGCCTTCTTCTGCCTGCATAAATCGGCTACATAAATACGGATCAGGAGATTCTCTAAGAGAGAGCTTTCTTCAATATCCTTTTTAAATGTAGCATCTGAACGTGTGTCTTTACGATACGATGAAACTTTCTTAGTCATTTGTAGTGTTAAAACGTAGACGCCGCCGAATTTCACGGAAAGCTTTCATACTGCGAACAAAAATCTGCTTTGTAATATCTACGTCCTCTGCCGCATCGTGGGTGTCTTGTTTACGAGCAATACCAAATTGCTTGGCAACGCTGTCAAGCGTATAGCTTGTGACATTTGGGTCAGCATGAAAGAACATAAATCCAATACTCATTGTATCAACAGAGTGATAATGAAAAGGAAGGTCATCTTCAGTCTTAATTAGCCCGTGACGTTTGCAACTTGCTACTAAGAATTTAATGTCAAACTTAACATTGTGCCCTACTAACATGGGTTTCTCATACTTACTTTTGCGGTCATTTACAGTGTCGCAATATTGTAAGAAAGCCGATAGAGCGGTCTTTTGGTCTAAACCAGAGGCTTGTGCTTTAGCCCATAGATCATCACCAATAACTGAAAGAGCCTTTGGCTCTGCTGTAGAAGGAGAACTGGGCTTCAAAATCTGTTGAAATTTACCACTTTGATGATCATAAAAAGTATCACCATTAAGTGCTACCGCCGCAATTTGCACAATCTCTTGTGAAGTTTCATCAAGACCTGTTGTCTCAGTATCAAAAACAATAAAGTTTCGCTTATTCATATATCAATCCAATAATCTTTGTCTGATGGAACTTCCGCTTTTGTAAAATTACCAGTTGTGCGATCCATAAACACAACCTTCTTACTATTTTCAAATAACTGAGCAGTACCTACTGGTAATTCATGCAGCTCAAAGAAACAATAAACTAAGTCAACTTTCTCATGAAGGAATTCCGCTAATTTATGCACCATACCAGTTTTGGTATCTGCTTCTAAATTCATCATAAACTGACTATTTTGACTAATTTTTTGTTTTCTTTCAACAACATATGGCTTATCTGGTAACGTACTTTTCTTTGCATTCTTATATACTAATTCAACAAAAGCAAAAGGAATGCTGCGACGTAAACACGTATCAGTTGCAAAACTACCAACACCCCACTGTTCATATCCTATGACGAAAGCATCGGGAGTATTTTTGATGACTTCATTGATTTTAGATTGAATTAAATTAGCCAAAGGCTTCTTATCTTGAAAGGAACCTAATGGTGATGATTCACCCATTCCTGGGCCAAAGAATGCAATATTCATATTCTTACGCCAACTTTAAATCGTTAGGATTTACGCCCTTCACACCAGACATTAGACGCTGCTTTGCCATAAAGGTTTCCACTTCCTTCATATACTTTTCCTGAGCTTCTGGCAACTTTGCAAAAGCATCTTCTAACGAAGTAGCTTCTTCGATAATAATTGTTGCTGTCTGGAATCCTTGAGGAGTAGGAACCGGACCCTCAAATGCATACTTAGCTTCATTTGTCTTAACATTTGTCAAGACAGTAATACGCTGACCATCGTGCTGCTCATCTAAATCTACGAATGTCTCGATCTTATATACCTTTTCCATTGATTTCCTTTACTAACTCACTAATCTTCGCAAGTGCTTCAACTGAAAGCAGATCAAATTTAGTTAATCCTCTTGTTTCTACATCTTGCATCTTCATCGCTGCAACATAGCAGTTATTTTCTTCGTTATAACGTAGCGGACAAATATTTGCGATTGGCTCATTAGCCACCAGAATACCTGCCGCATGAATACCAATACTTCTGATTGTGTTACACAAGCCAATAGCTAAATTAAATTCTTTAGTATATTGCTTGTAATATTCTTCCACCTTACCAATATGATCAATATTATAGTTGATAATTGTATAGTCGGGTCGTACTTCTTTAATATCCTGTAACTCGTCTTGCACCTTTGCTTCATCCACCATATACTTAGTGATGTTATCTGCTACGTCTAAGGACAGACCAAAGATCCGGAATACTTCGCGGATTGCCGCTTTTCCTTTCATCTTTTGGAAAGTCATAATATTAGCAACATTAGCCTCGGTATAAAGTGAGCGGATATGATCCTTGAGAGCGTCACGAATATAGCCGGGAATATCTAAGTCTGCATCTGGCATTTGGAATTTACCGCCAGCAAACCGACCCTTATTAATAAAACGGGCAAATACTAGACTTCGATGTGGATCATATGGTAGACTTGAATCGGGCCAAACAGGATCAAGTGTTACAACATCTAGAAGGTAGAATACTAAACAGCCTGCCGCACTACCACGCAATGTAGCGGTGCTACCATTAGAGCGGCAATAATTCACAAACTCATATACATTGAGCATGTAATCTTCTAGCGAAGCTGATGCCAGCAAAGATAGTTCGTCTTTAATACGATCTACATAATCTTTCTTGAGCAGCTCATTATCTTTAATCTTTGGCTCGATCTTTTTACGCCAACCCTCGCGGCATAACTGCTTAAGATATTCAGTACTTGTAGTATTAGGCGGGAGCCGCTTATACTTTGGAATACTCGGCTTATTCTTAAGCGAATACTTAGAGAACGACGATAAATGTGGGGTTAGTACTGAATTACTGATGGGTTTCAGGCTATAATCATTCTTAAATATTGGGGCCGCCTCTGTATTAGCGGGACCGTCCACCAGCGTAATTCCTAGACGAGAACACACTTGAAGCTCACAATATATTTTGTCCTCTGCATTAGCGTATAAGACTGGCTGGTCATTAGATCGTAGAATGCCTGGAATATACTTAACTAAGTAATTATATTGAGCATCATCACCATCAGTAACAGCCACTAAATCATCGCACATAGCGTTAGTTATAGCATCTGTAACGTGTCGCTTACCAAGTGAGCCGTCATGGATTGTAGCGGGATCGCGATGAATACTAGATAATATCTGAGAGAGTCGTATCCAGCCAGCAAGATTCTTTGCAAGCAATGTTACTTCTCCACCATCTGTCTGTATGGTAGTGCCGCAAATGGGGACTATATCATACTTATTCTTATCAATCTCATCCATAAGCTCCATAGAGCCAGCAAGACTCTCATAATCGCTCAATACTAAATATTTAAGACCCAGCTCGTGAGCCTTTTTAACTAGCATTGGAACGTGAGCGTATGCTCTCTGAATCGAATAGTGAGAGAATACTTTGAAGGATGATATCATAGCAGTTTTGTTTTAAGCAGAGCTTCGTTCTGTTTCGACCAGTCCATCATGCGAATCTGATTCATTTCTCCTTCATCATCTATAATTTTTTCTAACTCTACACTGAATCGTGTAATAGTATCTTCAATACTATGACAACTCATCTTAGGATTAGTTTCCAGAACTGTTCGCAGTAGATTAATAATTTTGTCTTTCATATCTTTTCCCTGTCGTGTGTTAACTGAATCAAAGTTGGTACGGTTTCGTTTCCAGCATATGCGGTATACACTTTATAAAGCTTTTTGCATAAGCTATGATTATTCGCGTCGCGAGTCTTACCAAAGTAACAGACATTTTTACACTTGAAATGCTGAGCTTTGCGATTAGCATCATCAATCAATCTTGTTGGTGTACGCGTTGATTTGATATCGTAGAAATGCTGACTCAAAGTAACCATGATGGCTTTAATATCTTCTTGAGTCATACTTACAGTGATTGTCTCATTGAGAGCGGTATAAACTAGAGTCAAAATAATATTCTTATACTGTGAATACTTTTGTGAGCAAGCATAGTAATACATACGCAGCTGAAGGTCTTTTTCAAAGTCTTCTTGCGTTTTGACTTTACCCGTTGCCCAATCAGTCTTATACTTACCGGTCTTATAGTCTACAATCTCAATAGTATCCTTGTCAATCTCGTGAATTAAGTCAATATAACCATTGATAAGTAACTGCTTGGTTTCGCCATTATCCTCATACGCAAATTCTTGGCCCTCTAAGTAAATATCAAAGCGTTCTTCAACACCAAGAATTTTCTTGAGCTTCATCGGATTATACAGACTGTTTAAAAGAAAATCAAGATGCTTCTTGCAGTTCTTATATTCTTTTTCAGACCACGCAAGCATTGGATTGCGTTCAACATACGAATTAAACGCAATATCTAAAAGCCAGTATGGATCATTACGCTTGCTTCCTGTATGTAGCTTACCATTCTTATTTTGACGAGCTAAGATTTCTGCAACAGAGTGGACAATATTACCGCTAACATTGCTCAAAGAGCCGGGACTCTGAATCTTACATATATATTGTAGATAGTACTGCCATTCGCATGCTTTGAAACATTCGATAGCAGACTTAGATAGTTTAGTGACTTTCATATGGTCTTTAAAGCTCTCATTTCGGAACGCACCAACATCCAAAGTTTACCAAGCCAATTTTCGCCAATGCCATTAATATCTTGTCCCCAAAAGTGATCTTTACGAGAAAATTCGATTAACTCGGCATTACCAGTAGATTCTAAAGCGGCCTGAATTATTGTGTGCTGATAAAATTTTGCCAGAATTGTACACTTCATAATTTCAAGTCGTACATCAGGCCAATCTGTTATACATTCTATAGTGTATGCACGAGTCTTAGCAAGTTTAGGTGTTGGAGCAAGTCGAATAAATTCATGATCTTCTTCGCGAACAGCTTTACATGCTTGATAATAATGCTCAGAAGTTTCGTAATACTTCTTATTTACAATAATGGCGTGTTGCGAAAAATTACTAAAGCAACCATATTTATCGCGGGGAGAACAGAACAGAATCTTATTCGACATTGAGTTTCTTTCTAAATACATGATAGGTGTAGCCAGCATCGCTCTTTTTTACTAAGCTTACATCTAATTCATATTTTGCTAATTCAGATAGCGTAGCATCTGAAAGTTTACCATAAGGCGTTTTAATATCAATTGCTTTATGACCACCATCATTGAAAGCATCAATAATAAAATAGGGACTATAATCTAACATACGTGTTTCAAAGTTCAGAGTTATCTTTTGCAAAGTCTATCTGCCAAATTTTGCTTGCTGGGCACCCACTGTAAATCTACATCAGCGATGTATTGTATCATTGTTTGGGCTGTCAATAAAAGCGGGCGTAAATTTTTAGCACGAATATTAACCAGTCCCTTCATCGAATCTATTACTGTCTTTGAATCACCATATATTGTCACATCAGATAGTTCTTTTGCTAAGAGCACTTTAAGTCCTGCAATTAAACCTAAGAACTCTGCTGTATTGACTGTGTTTTCAAGCGGTTTTGCAGTATTGACTTGAAAAACATTTTGGTCAACGATCATACGATTTTTGTTGTTAAGAAGCAAATAACTAAAAGCAAGTTGATTTTTAGCATAAGATTTGTATGATCCATCAAAATACATGATGTAGTGACTCATAAGACTACAACTCGTTTATTTCTTATAAAAGCAGCTGAAAGAAATTCATAGCTATAACGAATAGGATTCGGATAGAATAGAATAATATCAGCCGCGTCCATCATCGCTGCCCGACAATGCTTGATCTTATCTAACGTATAAACTTTACCTGTCACTTCTACCTGATCGGCGGCAGTCAATAACTTGTTAAACAAATCGCGATGCTCAGTAATATCCGGCAGCTTGTTTTCAAATTTAATGCACGGCAAATACACGTTATACGGAATATTATTTGCTAAGCATGCAGCAGCAAATGATAACTCGCTAATAGTCATTAAATTAGTGTGAGCCTTTAGCTGCTTTGTCTCTTTCAATTTTAAGAGAACATTTAGCAAATCGTCTTTAAAAGTATTGAATCGGTATGTATTATAACCGCCAAATGCATGCTGACGAGGTCCAATAAAAGCTATATTAGTGTTGCCCATGATTAGGAAGCCCTTCAGTATAACCATGATGGCTTACTTGATAAATTTCAGCAAACTTTGCTAGGTCTTGTAAATTATTAACTCCTGAATAACTTAGACCGCTACGAATACCGCCCATTAATTCATCAAACACTTCTGAGAGTGGTCGTACCGCATCTAATGTTTTGACAATACCTTCAGCCGCAATTTCTGGTCGAAACTTATTATTATCTTTCTGAATTTCATGGCTTGATTGACCACGATAAATCACGCGAGTTTGACCATCAATATGAAGCTTTTGAGCTGCACTTTCATGTGTAGAAACAAACAAAGAGCCACTCATGATTGCATCCGCACCTACAGCTATAGCTTTTACAATATCACCAGAACTTTTTAAACCTCCGTCAGCTATAATTTTAGGACGAATACCATTTTTCCAGCGACGCCTATCAGAACAAACTCCTCCGCATACATTTTGTATAGCTGTCATTTGAGGAATACCATGACCAGTGACATATCGAGTAGTACAAACAGGTGAGGGGCCAATACCGACCTTAATAGCGTCTACACCAAGTTCGGTCATAAAGATAGCCGCTTCATAAGTACAAATATTACCTGCAATTATTGGCAAGGAAGGATACCTTGCTCTTAATTTTTCAACCGCTGTTTGAACTTGTATATGATGACCATGAGCAATATCAAT
>JACCDR010711942.1_pt1 | contig 68115 bp, 87 predicted proteins | sample 7446431 | NCBI WGS metagenome assembly JACCDR01 (sample SAMN15323443, study PRJNA562643) | freshwater metagenome | isolation source: river surface water | place: USA:Blue River Watershed | collected 2017-08-17 | reverse complement strand
TCCAGGGCCGCCAGCATGTTGTCCGTGTTCGGCCCACCGAGGATCATGCCGGACAGGTCCGATAGGGCTGACTGGCCGACATCCATGTACGGAGTGAGCTGGTTTTTGATGTCCAGCATCGACTCTTCGTAGTTCTTCTGAGCTGCCCGTTGCCCGGCCACCTGGGTCTTCGCTGCCTTCTTGGCAGCGCTGGACTGGATCAGTGACCCGCCGATTGCGCCAACTGCGCCGATTGCTGCGCCTATAGGCATCTGATTACCTCCAGTCGATCTTCGTGAACTTCCAAGGCCATGTCGCCGATGTGGATGACGAGCGGCTTGATGTTGATGCAGGCGATTGGCTTGTACCCTGAGACCAGGGCCCAGCGGTTGTATGCGAAGACAGCCTTCGGGACCTGGCCACCCTTGACCATGGCGAACGTGGCGCCCGCGTACCGATCATGGTTGCTGTCATCCGGGTGCTCAGACCTGGTCACCCCAGCCCTGGCGCACGCCTCATCGATCTGGTGGTGGAAGTCTTCGCCCCACGCCTCAAGACCCGGCGCCTTTGCCATCCAGGCTGTCAGCGGCAGAGTGAGGATGTCACATTCCTCAACACTGCCGCCAACAGACCAGCCCCGCGAAACCCTGAACTCCTTAACCATTCCAGCCGCCTCAGCCAGGCGGCGCGCGCGGACGTTCGAATCCGGCACTCTGGTGACCACCTCGACGCAGTTCGTGGTCGTGAACATGTACTGCAATGTCGCACACGCAGACGCCACCGTGTCAGCCGGGGGCGCCTCTGGATCGATCATCGTGTGAATCTCGTAATGACCTGGAACGACCTGGGCGTACACGGAGTAGAACCCGCCGCACTCAAGGCCGATATTGCTTGTGTTTTCAAGGATTCCTGAGAGGTCGAGCTCAGCATCCAGGTCACCACCGAGGTACGGTCTGACCTTGGCATGGTTGCACACGCGATTGATGTCGCGCGCGTCGAACAGGCGTTTCGGAGTTGGCGTGAAAAGGGTCTGCACCTGGAACCTCATGTCCTGCGATAGCTGCGGACTGGCGGGTTCCTTAGTGCCAGTGACGAACCTTCTACAGGTTCATCACTTCCCTGTCCACCCAGTGTCTGTGTCGACCCCGGAGGTCTTGACGTACAGGGTGGTCGTGGCCCCGCCTGAGAAGTTGATGTACAGGTCCCCAATGGTCCCGGTGACAGCGCCGTTGGGCGACCCGGTGCCATAGTGAATGTTGATGGGGCCGAGCTTGATCACCCCGGTATCGTCGTTCTCACCCTGGGTGTTGATCACCAGGTTGGCAAGCATCTGGAACGCGGCCTGCGTCAGGCGCCCGTCGGCGTCGACAAAGAGGGCCTTCTGAATGGGTGGCTGTGCGCGGCTCATGCTTCCGACTCGACGTCCAGGTAGTTGGCGATGATCGTCCGGCGAACCGGGTCAGTGATCTCAAGGCGGAAGGTCCGCTGGTAGAATGAGCCCATGCCCATCCAGGACAGCTTCCTGCCGTACTCGCCAATCCTACCCATGGAGCGCCAGTTGGTCTGGTTGAAGGTGCGGCCACCATCATCGCTGATGGACAGCACGAGCTGCGGGTCTTCACCCTGGCCGCTGGTCAGACCGATACCAGACTCCACGTCGAGTTCAAACCGCGGCATGAACACCCGGTGGCCATCCTTGTGGATCGGCGCACCCTGGGCCAGGCCGCGGATCGTGTTGCCGAACTCGGTGTACACGGACGATGAGAGCTCGCCGATCTTGCCGGAGTTGATGTCACCGATGAAGTGCTTGTTGTAAGCGTTGATGTAGGCGTTCGCGCACCAGCGGCCGATGGAGTTGCCGTCAGCATCCCAGGACTCGCGCTCGTGCCAGAGTGTGGTGGTGGCGTCGAACACCCAGGTCTTCTCGGCAGTTGGGAACGTCAGGACGATGAAGTCGTGGCCCTCCCATGTGAGTCCGAAGGTGTGGGCATCAGAGATGTCGCCGTAGCTCTGCCATATCTGCTCGTTGGCGTGCTTCGACACGCGCTGCGGCTGCGTCCCCACCATCCGGTAGAACACCCTGTCGCTGCCAAGGAAGTACAGCGACTCGCGGAGCTTCCACCAGGCGAACGGTGTGGCGATACCGATCTGGATGGCAACGCCCTGGTGCCTGGTCCACGGGAAGTTGCTGCCCCCAGACAGGTACCAGACTTCGATGCTGCGCTGCCCGGCGATCAGGAGCTGCTGTAGATGGTTGATCGGTGAGAGTGTGTAGTCCGACTGTGAGTCAGCCGATGCAAAGAACAGCGCTGGCCAGTCGGTTCCGTCGAGGGATGTCGACGCGAAGAACTGGTTCGTACTCTTGCGGTCGCACACGAAGTACGAGTCGACGTTCTGAACCCTGTTGGCCGAGTAGAAGTCGACGTCAGCGATCTGCGTCCAGGTCAGGGCATCAGTGTCGTAAATGAATCCATTGACACCATCGACCACCATGATCTGGACACCATTGTCATCCATCGACACTGGGCCAGTTCCGTTCTGCAATCCGGAGCCAAGTAGGACCTCGGTCCCGTCAGACGCAACAGAGTAGAAGCTGGTCCCTGAGACCACGTACATGACATCGCGAAGATAGTGAAACCCGCGTATCGGCCCTGAACCTACGTCCGCGAACTCGACAACGCCTGGGCTGCCAAACAGGACGAGCTGTGACTTGGCGTTCACCTCCTCCGGCTGCATCTCGGCGTACATGTTCACGACACGCTGGGAGGAGACCGGGTTCGCCCGGCTCATGTACGTCTCAACGGCGAATGGCAGCTGGGGCACGGCTACTCTCCCATGTCAGGAAGCATGACAACAGACTCAGCTTCCCTGTCCCAGGACGAGACGAGGGCTGCTGCACCAGCAGCGATTTCCTTGAGCTCTCCAATCCTGGCGAGCGGCATCTGGTTGCGAACAGCCAGGTGGTACGAGAGGCTCGCCTTGAGCGCCATCTGCCACTCGTCCGGGAAGTCAGCTGTGTCAGAGCTTGCCACGAAGTCGAATATCGGCCTCTGGTACGTGAACCTGATGCCAGTGTTTGCGTTCACCGGAGCTGGCCAGACAAAGAGCTCACCGAGTGGAATCTTCGGGCCATAGTGGATCGATGATGGCTCCCCGGTCGCCGTCTTGTTCGGGAGGTCCATGTACTCGTTACGCGAGATGACATCGATTGGTATCTCGCTTGCGGAGCTGTCGAACGAGATAGCCGCGGCGCGATCAATCTTCAGCGGGCGGATGATCCTTGAGGTGTAGGCAAACACCTTGTTGCCGGACGATACAGAGCTCGTGAGGGCGGCGCCCAGGTTGATCGTCAGGGTTGATATGGATGAGACCGTTGTCCACTGCACGGTGCCATCATCCAGCTGGACACCGACCCTGTCCGAGATTGCCAGGGGCGTGACGGAGCCAACTGTGACAGCTGTCGCTCCGGCCGCGGCCGATGCTGACGTGGTGGTCGACAGATAGTCCCAGGCGTCTGTGAACTCGTCCGTCGATGACAGTCCAAGCCTGTACCGATACTGGCCTGGCTGAAGGAATAGGACAGCCTCTTCGAGCGTCCACACCCTGATGTTGTGAGCCTGCCAGGCCTTGACGATGTCGTTGAGGAGCTCAAGGGCCGTGAGGTAGGCGTTGCCACTCGGTACCTCGTCATCGCGGATGATGTTCGCCCGCTTGTACGAGTCGTTGATGATGCTGCTAAGTGACGGGTTCCGTGTCACCACCCCAGAGCTGGTCATGTGTCACCTCAAAATTCGATTAGGAGGACCGATCCCTGCTCGTCCTGGAGCGGGGTCCAATCCTCAGCGTACAGAACGTATGGGATGCGAACGAACTCGTCGGTGCCACGCGGCCTGGGGTTCGGGACAGATTGCTTGTCTGTGCGACCGCGGACCATGTCCTGCGGGTGCCTGGTCTCGAAGACTGCCTTCGATACGATGGCGCCGTTCCACTCCTCGCGCGTGTCCTCGGCGCGGACCTTGAAGCCAGTCCGGTCACATATCCTCCAGAACGAACCTGGCTTGTAGGTCATTGGTTTATTCCTTGTACATAACCTCAACGAGGTACGCTTCGAGGGTCAATGTTTCTCCGGCTGATGCCTTTTGCCCGGTTATCAGCAGGGTGGTGTCAGCCGCCGTGTTTATGGCAGCGGTTGTCACTGCCAACGTGGAAGCTCCACCACCACCAGCTGTTGCGTTGGCAGCCCATCCAACCTGAGATGACTGGGAGTTCCTGTTGTGGACTTCTCGCCTGTCCTGGTACGACGCATTTGTTGTTTGCGTTGCATCCAGGAACGCAGTGCCACCGAGCCTCCATCGAAGGTTCTTGTTATTAGCACTGTTCGTGAATGACCAAAGCGTCTTGACGCGAAGCAGCCCGTTCGGGCCCATGGCGCCCGCTGGCACTGTGATTGTTGCAAGCGTTGTCTCATCAGTAGTCGCCCCGACGGACGCTGCAACAGCACCCTGATCAAGCACGTAAGGAAGTCCGAGCTTCTGCAACAACCCGCGCCTGTTGAGCCCACCACTGTCAGGTGTGAACAGCGGGACGTAGAACCCAACCGGATTCGTGATGACTGGAAACTCGGACATCTTCGACATGGCTTAAACTTCGTCTTCTGCTGACTGGAAGAAGGGGATGGTCTTGAGAGCTGCGTAGGCAGCCTCCCTGGTCGGCTCTGGCAGGTAGTCCGGCGCCTTGTAGTAGCCAGGGTCCTCCGGTGGCAGACCGTTCGACTGGCCGTCAAACACGAAGCGCTCAACCTTCAGGCTCATTGACTTGTCATCGCGAGCGGCCTTTGAGACGTACTGCGCGACGTTCACGTAGGTGATCGGCTGGGCGGACTTCGATGGCCACACCTGGTTCGGGCCGCCGTAGTGCGTCTCGATAGAGATGATGCGCCAGTAGTCGCCGTCGACACCGATGTCGGACTTCTTCGAGAGCTTAAGACCCACTGGAGCCTCCTTCGTTCGACTGTGACTGGCCTGCTGCCGCCTCAGTCAGGTTTGCGATCTTCCCCTCCTCGATGATCTTCATCACCGGGCGAGACACCGTGTACGGAATGTTCGCCTGGGAGATGATGGCCACCATCTCCTGGGCCTTCTCGATAGGAATAATCAAGCACTGCATTTTAACCTCTATTCCTTCTGGTTGTTCACTACTTTTCCATGATCTCTGCTGACGCCTGCATCGTGGTCGCAGTGGTCGCCGATGAGTAATAAAGCCACCACAAAGCCGTTCCATTGTACAGCCTCACGCCAGGGGTGTCTCTATCTGTGCGAACGAGTGGCGCACCGACGTTAACAATCGGGCACGGGATGTTCGAAAGCAGCCTGTACATCACGAGAGAGATGGCACCGCCACCGTACGAGGTTCCAAGTGTGACCGACTGGATCGATCTGATACCCCTGTCACCAGCCTGGAGCTGAAATGGGACAAAGGTCCCAGCCACGGCTGTCGCCGGAAAGCTCGATATTGTCGCCGTTCTCGAAGCAGTACCCTCTGAGTTTGTGTACGACAAGGTAGTGTTGGTGACGGCACTGGCATTTGTCGTCGCTGTCGTGACGTAAATGCCAGCTTGCCACCCTTCTCCGTTCGTCGACCCATTCAGGTCGCGAGCTGGAACAGATGAGACTGGTTGCGATATGGCCTGCGCCGTTGTTGTAGTTACCGCGATGCCTGTGTTGTACCAGAGAAGGTCAACCATCCTGTACAGGTGGGCCACACTCGATGCGACGTTGGCATTCGTCAGAAAGTATGAGCCTGAAGCTGCGTTGGGGAGCTGCGGTGAGCCAGTCTGTGTTGCTCCAGCTGGATTTGCCGCGTTGGTGGCAGCACTTGCGTCAGTCCACCATCCGTTGACACCTGGAGAGCCTGGTACCCATGCGCCAGGGATACCGCTATCCTTTGCTGACCCGTACTGAACGCCGACAGCTTCTGAGGCTGTACCGATCTTCAGGAACTCAAAGGTGAAACCACCGATACCTTGCGCCTGCGGAAACATAACCTTGAGACGGCCAGTATTGTCCCTTATCTGGAACCCAGCGTCAGGGGTGTATTCGAGCACCTCGCCAATCCCAAGCGAGATGTCGGCGGACAAATACCGCTCAGTTCCTGACGTATCGTGCTTCACAGACACAACCTGGGAGACGGTGGTTGATCTGTTTCTGATCGACATATATCGAATCTGACGTTGCGTTGACGAGGCTGGGGCGGCAACAATCGTTGTTGTCGTTGCGGTGTTTATGTTTCCGTTGCTCTGACCCGGTGTGAAGGCGGATGATGTGTGGTCAGCCCAACTGACATAGTAGTCAACAGACCCTGACGCCGACGTGATCAGCTCAAGAATTTCGGTCGTGTTCGAAAGAATCATTTTCAGAATCCTATTGCTACACGCGACATGACTTGCGGATGGGTAAGGCCACTTCCGCCGCCAGAGGCGTTCAGGGTTGTTCCGCTCATCGACAGGTTGGTGCCTAGTGTGATCGCCGCTATATCGCCAGTTGCGCCACGCCCAAGAAGCTCTGAGGCCGCCAAGGCAACCTCACCAACATCCCCGCTCGTTCCCGCTGCGCGGGCGAGAACAGTGTTCGCGCCAACATTCTGCATCTTGGCATACGTCACAACATCGTTGTCGATGGTCATGACTGTGCCAGTGCCGGAGACAGTTATGTCACCGTAATCGGCGTCTGAGAGCCCGCCGCCACCAGAAGCATTGATCGTCGTTCCAGTGATCGACAAGTTGGTGCCGAGCGTCAGGTAGGCGTACGCGCCAGCGCTATCGTCCCAGAACAGGATGCGGTCTGCGTTGGGGTCAGCCAGGCCAGCAATGGTCGTGAGGTCTGCATCCAGTGGTTGGTACTTCGACGCCAGGCTTGTGCCGTTCTCGTAGATCGTGGTCGCGTTCAAAGTGTCAACACCCTGGTCACCACCAGTTGGTGATCCAACGACAAAGCCAGCCTGGACAAACGCCCTGGTGGCTACTGACCCGGCAACTATGGTCTGGAAGTCAAAGCGGCCATCCTCAGACGCCGCTGTCGGGTCGATGATCTGAGCCTGTAGCAGCGCGTAGTTTGTTCCAGCAGCGCTGCTGTTGTTGCCTCTGAAGTTGAACGCGCCGATCTGGTCGCTTGCGGCGGGGGAGGCGGACACACGGTACGTCGCAATGTATGGGCCAGCAGTGGCTCCATCCTCAAGCAGTCTGACATTCAGGTTGATTACACCAGCAGTCGTACTGTCGATGCGAAGCTCGTTGCCACCTGTCGATGAGATGATTTGGGCAGCGGAGAACGTATTCGCGCCGTTGAGTAGTGGGATCGTTGCGCCGCTCGTGCCAGTGTCCTGCGTTGCGGCCGTTCCCAGGCCAAGTGTGGTTCTTCCAGCTGACGCATCCGCATCGTCCATGAGCGACCGACCGAACGTCGTGGCCACAGCAGAATCGATGGACATCACCGTGCCGGAGCCGGACACCACGATGTCCCCGTAGTCTCCGTCGCCCAGGGTTCCACCACCAGTGGCAGCCAGAGTTCCGCCTGAGAACGTGAGGTTTGCGCCGATGGTCACAGCGGTCCAGGTGTTTGCCGCCGACCTGTAGTAGATCGTGTTCGTTCCGGAGAGAGCTGCGAGCGCTGTCAGGTCGCCGTCGAGCGGCTGATACTTGGCTGCAAGACTGGTGCCAGCCTCGTAGATGGTGTTGGCGTTGAAGGTGTTTGCACCCTGGTCGCCGCCAGTTGCCGACCCGACAAAGACGCCACTCGCAATGGTGAGCCTGACTGCGTTCGACCCAGACCTCATGGTCGTGAATGACAGGGTTGCGTTCTCTGACGCCGGGGTGACATCGGTCATCGTAGCGTAGAACTCAGCAGCATTTACCATCGTTGGCGTGCTGTTGTTCATTCGCATCGAGACGGTAGGCCCGATGTCATTGTTGGCTGGTGATGCGCTGTTCCTGGTCAGGTACAGGTACGGGCCCGCGTTCGCATCCGCATTGGTTGATGTGAATGTCGCCGGGACGCCGAACGAAGATGTCGTGCTGAACGTGGCGCCGCCTGAGAACGTGTTTGAGCCAGCCCATGAGTTGGTTCCGGAAAGGGTTCCGTACACAGAGCCGAAAGCTGTTCCGTCCTGGTAGTACGAGGACGCATTGATTGTGCCGCCACCCTGGTCGCCTCCAGTAGGGGCGCCGACCACAAGGCCATTACCGAAGTATCCGCGAGTTCCAAGCGCCCCGGCAACCATGACCTGGAAGCGCAGCTGGTAGTCCTCGCTCGTCGCTGTCGGGTCAACAACCAGGACGTTGATGTTGGCTACGTTGTCATCGGTGAGACCGCTGTCCTGGCTTTGCCAGGTGATGTTTCCGATCTGGTCGCTTACGGCCGGGCTTCCACCAGCTCGCCTCAGCACAAAGTACGGACCAGCGTTTGCGTCGGCATTGGTCGATGTGATCGTGAGCCCAACAAAGAAAGAGCTTGTGCCGACGATCCCTTGCCCAGCTGTCCAGGAGTTGGCAGCTGAAAGCTGTCCATACTTCGATGTCAGCGCTGTGCCGTTCTCATACAAGGTGACGGCATTGAGTGTCCCGTCTCCAAGCTCTGATCCGGTCGGGGCGCCAACAACAACACCAAGGCCAACTCGCATTGCGTTGACCTGGGTGCCAGCCTGCTGGACCCAGAACCTCATACGGCTGTCTTCTGAGGTATTGGTCGGGTCGACAATGATTGTCTCGATCAGACCGTAGCCAGTGTCGTTTCCTGCGCTGTCTTTACCCACAAAGCTGACGGCAGAGATACTGTCACCAGCGAGAGGTGATGCGGACACACGACGTAGGCTCAAAGTTGGCCCCGTTGCGGCTCCGTCGTCAGACCACTCGAACGTGCTTGTGGCCGCCTGGAACGTCTGCGCGCCTGACCAGGTGTTGGTGCCGTCCAGGAGCGGGACCGTCGTGCCGCTTGTTCCAGTGTTGGCTGTGGCAGCCGTGCCCAATCCAAGAGTGGACCTGGCCGCCGTGTTGTCAGCATCGTCCACCAGGCTGCGGCCGAATGAGGTGAATGTCGCGAGCGCGGCTGTCCCGCTGCCCGTAAAGTACGGCAGTCGGTCGGCGGCAGAAGTCAGCCCGGCAATAGCCGAGAGCTCAGCATCTTGAGCCTGCACGTTCGTGCCGATCACCAGTCCAAGCGTGGACTGTGCTGTTGCAGCATCGGCATCGTCAACCAGTGATCGGCCGAACGTGGTCATCACCGAGCTGTCGATGTTGAGAGCTGTTCCAGACCCAGAAACGACGATGTCGCCGTAGTCACCGTCTGACAGGGCGCCGCCGCCGCCTGTGGCAGAGAGGGTGCCAGCAGAAAACGTCAGATTTGACCCTATGGTGACCGCTGACCAGGTGTTGGCGGCGGATCGGTAATAGATGGTGTTGGTGCCAGACAGGGCCGCAATGGCCGTCAGATCACCATCCAGGGGCTGGTACGCTGCCGCCGCTGCCACAGTCGTGAGGTAGTCCGACGCCGTCTCTGTGGCCATCGTACCGAGGCCCAGGGTGGTCCTGACGGCAGCTGCGTCGGCATCGTCCAGGAAGGTGGCAGTGAACGCCGAGATCGTGACGTCCGCGGCGGAGATGTCCAGTGTTCGGTTGGCATCCCCGGTCGAGATCGTCAGGTCCCGGTTGGCCGACAGGTTCGAGCCACCCTTGAGGGTGATCACATGGGAGTTGTCGGAGTCGAAGAAGGAGATGCCATCCGCGGTGAGGATGGCATTCTGGAGGCTGATCTTGTACGTGGTCCCGCCAACAGAGACCGCGATGAACGAGGTCGCCTCATCAACCGATGAGGTAAGAGGGAGATCGCTTATCCTGGGCATCGGTCACCCTCACATCAAAATCAGTACTTGGCGTACGACACGAACACCTGGGCGTTACCAGTTGCAGCCGTCACACACAGGGCGTTTGCCGATGCAGTCCTCAAAACGGCCGCCGTGCCATCACCCATCGCTATCACTTCTCCAGATGTGAGCTGTGTTGCTGGCATGATGTCCGCCGTTCCAGTTCCGCAGTTCGTTCCAGTTCCCTGGACAAACTTGACGGTTCCAGATGCCGATATACCGATGGTGAAGGCGCAAACCCTGATCACCTGAGATGCTGTAAGGGCAACGATCTCTGTCGTTGCACCAGCTGTCACAGTCGCTGAAGCCTGGCTTGTGCAGGCGAAATCTCTGTCCCAGGTAGACCCGTTGTACTTCCACCCTCTTGAAGCCATGATCGGCCTCTGAGCGGCAGAGGTGCTTGATGCTCCATCTACGTTGTCTGACCCAAGGTTGACGCAGTTCGTGGAGCCGCCGTCGTTGACGTTGCAAAGCTGAACGCGAACAGAGCCAGTAGAGCCAACGGCGATGTCGGAGCGCTGCCCGCTTGTTACGGTCGCAGCTGTGGTCGAGAAAAGACCGCCGATTTTTACCGGGTTGCCGGAGTCTGTGGCTGCGCTGGCAACGCTTCCCTGCACCCATACGCCAGCTTCAGCCGTTCCCCTCAACCTGTCCCATGTCGTGCCGTCGAACACGCTGAGCAGTGCGTTCTCCTGGAAGACTTGGATGCCGTTTGCCAGGTTGTCGCCTGGGTTACCAGCGCTGATCACAGCGCCAGCGGCTGACGGCCTTACGATCAGCTCCCCGCGCGTGGTCAGCTGCACCTCGCCGAACTGGCCATTCGTGTACGTCGGAGCAGTGGTGTTGACCGAGCCACCAGTAGCCATGCCGCCACCAGAGCTGATCCGCATCTGCTGTGACGGTGTGACGGAGTCGGCAATGAACACCGTGCCCAGGTAGTTGGTCTGCTGCGCCCACGCGATGAACGTGGCGCCAACCATGAAGGCAATAGCCGGAAGGACCAGCTGCCTGCCCTTGAACATGTTGAGGATGCGCTTGATCATGACTGCGGCACCCCTTTGATCATGTGCAGTGTCACGTCATAGCCGGAGTTGAGTACAAACCCGACCGTTGTGAAACGGAGGATGCCAGTTGCACCAGCGATGGCCGGACACTTGATCAGTGGATCGAACTTGAAGTTTCCCTGGCCATCCAAGACGAGGGCGTCCTCATCGGTGGTGGCGTCCCACAGGATGCGTAGCCCACCACTCCTGATGGAGAAATCGACTGCTTTGATCTTGAGGTAAACCCCTGGGGCCACACCCTTGTAGCCGTAAGCGACGTCTGAAGCGTCGACTTTGGCGACCGCGCTCTCGCCAGTACCGTCTGAGAAGTTCGTGAAGCGCATAACCAGGTTGCGAGCGCCGTTCGCAAGAATCCTGGTCGTAACAGCATCGGCCATGGCCTAGCCCTCCTTGATGGGTGAGAGCCAGGCTCACAGCGAGCCTGGCCCCATTCGTCATTAGGCGTCGGTCGAAGCCGTGATGTTCGTCTGCATCGAGGACTCGCCTGCGAGGTTGACGATGTTGACAGGCTGGAACACCTGGACACCAGCGGCCGTGATGGCTTCCGTGATGTTTGCGGCGTTGTCCTGGAGCATGATGTTCAGGTACGGGCCGACGTGGCCCGATGAGCCAGCCACCATGTTGATCGCCTGGTCAGCCGCATTCTCCGTCCAGATGTAGGAGGCTGTTGAGCCACCACCGATGCGGATGCGGTCGGTCGCGGTCGTGACATTCTCGATGGCTGACACCGCGAAGTTTCCATAAATCTGGAAGTCTTCGATGATGATGTCAGCGCCACCGACAATGCTGATCGCTGTGTCAGCGCCAGCAGCCGATGCGCCACGATGGACCCAGCCTGAGATGCGGAGACGGTTGGCGTTCGCATCTGTCACGATGAAGTCAGTGGCCTGGCCAGTGACATCCTCGGTGATGCAGTCGACCATCGTGAAATCCGAAGCATTGACGTCAATCGGGCCCGTGAGGGCGTCGATGCCGCCAGTGAAACGGAAGTTCACCATCGTGATGTTCGCAGCGTCGACATCCATGTCGGCGCCAACAGCCGTCGTGAAGTTGATCTGCGGGCGAAGGTTGCCGTTGCCAAGGCCGATGAGCGTGATGCCAGCGACATCGAGGTCGAGGCCAGCCGCAGCGGTGACAGTTTCGACGTGGCCAGGCATCACGAAGATGATGTCGCCCTTGTTGGCGCGGCACTTGCCGACTGCGAAGTCGATGGTCTGGAGCGGGTTCTCGTAGGTGCCCTTGTTGCCATTGAGGCCAACAACCGAGCTGACCCAGAAGACCTTGCCTGGATGCGGGAGAGCGACGGGCACACCACGGAGGGCGACACCGTTCGGGAAACCTTTCGGGTAATTCGAGAGCATTTTGTTTCACCTTTCGTGAAAGTGGCGGCGGGACCATTCCCGCCGCTCACAGTCTTATGCAGTCACTGCCCTGGCGGTTTTAGACGCCTGGGGTACCGAAGATCGAACGGAAGTCCGTGCAACCCGCCGAGAAGCGCATGTACATCGCGGCCTTGGCATTCTTCGTGTCGAAGTCGTTGTCCTTGTCGAACATCGGCTGATCGCGCCAGAAGAAGGTCATGCCACGCGGAGCGTTCGTGCGAACAAACCAAGCCGTCGAAGAGGTGAGGTAGTGGTTCACCTTGATCCCTTCCGGGAACATGTTCGTCGCCTTGATGACGTTGATCGCGTTGTTGGCAGTGTCGTTCTGGAGAACGGACTGCACAATGCGATTGGCCTCGTAGAACAGAGCGGTCGGGACGATCAGGCAGCGAGGCATGATCGAGACCTTCTGTCCACGCGCGTTCACGGTATCCATGATCTGGATGCCCATGTCCTCGATGGCCGCTTCGGTAAGGTCCGAAGCCGTCGTGAGCTCGTTCGACTGGTCACCAGAGATGGTCGGGTGATCCGTCGCGATGAGCTCCTTGCCGTCGCCGAAGGTGTACGTGTTGTTGAACGCACGGTTGTAGATGTTCGCGCAGATGTTCTCCAGCGTCTGACGGCCGGAGAAGGCAAGGGCCTGGGCACGACGCTCAGAGACCTGCTTGTACATGTTGTCGCGAAGTTCTTCGAAGGTGACGATGTAGCCAAGGGAGTAGGCGACGTGCGTGTAGCGCGTCACGGTGCCCTGGGCTTCAGAGTCGTACCTGGTCGCAGCGCCCTGTTCCTTGCGGTTCAGGAGGCCGAAGCCAGTGACTTCGACATCTTCTTCGTACGACTTGTCGGAGGTCTGCACATCGAACAGGTCGGTGTACTCCTCCTTGTGCTCGTTGTACGTCTGGCCCCAGATGGCATGAATGCCAGGCCAGAGCAGTTTGGGATGGGTACCCGTGTTGATCACTTGTGTCATTTGGTTTCCCCTCCCTTACACGCCCGTCGTATTGCGGAGCGAATGCAAGTTGATCTTGCACAGCCATCGCGCATACGACGCAGCCATTTCGTTGTCGGTGCGGCTCACACCACGAAGCAGGCGCATCTGAAGGGTGTTGCCAGTCGCGATGGTCGAGGAGTCAAGCATCCAGCCTGAGTATCCAGTGACCGTCGAGCCAGCGCCCGCCACAAGGTCCACGTTCTTGGTGCCAGCCGTTGCCATCGCAATAGAGCCACCGACGGAGTCTTCCTGGGCCTCAAAGATGAGGTCCGGATCGTCCGCAACGAGGATGTACTGAGCGGTTGAGGCTGGGTGATAGACCAGTGAATCGCGTTGCAGCGTCACGACGGGTTCGCCGCCAGAGACCACACCGACCATCGGCCCGATTGTGTAGTTACCCGCGCCAGCTGTCGCGATCTGTGCAACGGGGATACCGTTGGCATCAGAAGCGCCCGTAGCAATGAGTGGGAGGCCAAGGTACAGCGCCGTCGCGTAAGACGAAGGCACGTAGTACACATTGGCCGCCCCATTGTAGGGCGAACCGTCGAGACGCTGAACGGGGATGATGCCACGAGGCATATTCCGGTTTGCCATAGCAAACACTCCATTGAGCATGAAAAAGAATGATGACCAGCGCCACCACGGCACTGACCCTGTGACGCTTATCGCGCCTTCCTTTTGCTCTTCAGAGTTCCTTCAACGTCCTACGGTGCCTTAGCGCTTGGCCTCGTTCTTGATCGAGATGCCCTGGCCTGGCGTGTAGAAGTTGCCTTGTTTCTCATTGGTCTGGACCCCGTTCGGGAGGTTACCAGCCCTGATCCCCTGCTCACCCTCGTCGACTCGGCGCTGGTCTGCTGAGAGGTCTTCCCTCCACAGAACCTCGGGTATCTCCAGGAGGTACCCGATCATAGCCCGACCGTCACGATGTCTTCCGTGCAGCTTGGAGACAATCTTTCCTTCGTGGTCCTTCACATGCTCCCACCCGGCTGCGCGTGCTTCCTCTACGCGACCTGGATGATCAGCAAACCAGTGACGTCTATACCCCTCACGTCGCGCATACGCAAGTTTTTGCGTGCGGCGGCCAAAGGGGACACGTTTGGCACGAAGCTCAGCGATCCTGGCATTGAGGGCATCGTCCTCGCCGGAGACTGCTGAATCCACGCCGCCGATGGAACCAGCAGCTGCCTTCGGAGCTGACTTCGGAGCTGCCTTCTGGGCTGGCGCCTCGCGCTTCATGGTTGGGTACGGAGTCGGATTTGGGTCGTTAACGTCTGACATGGTTTACTCCTCGATCTCGGTGCCATGATACTGGCGAAGGAACTCGGCTTTTGTGTAGGGCGCGTAGCCAGGCTTACCCTTGCGAAGGTCGACGTTCCTGGCGATCTTCGCGTACTCCGCCTTCGCTTCCGGAGGCAGAGAGTCCCAACCCTTGTCGAGCTTGCTGCTCGTGTTGCGGGATGGGTTCTGCATCGAGCCGCCACTGTTCACAGGCGGCTGTGATCGGCGGGCCGCCCCAGCAAAGTACTTGGACTCCTGGAAGCGTGCCTGGACGGCACGGTCGACCTCGGCGAGAGCTTCAGCCAGCGTCAGGCTTGGGTCTTTCTGCCGGATCACAACGAACTCTGCGTTCGCCATGGCGTGCATCGCCGGGTCGTTCCGGTACCACTCGCGCTCCGGAGCATTCGCCCAGGCAACGGCAACCGGATCGGGCTGCTGTTGGTTTGCCTGCTGGTTCGCCTGCTGACCCTTGTCTTCGGCCTTCGGCTTCTTCTGCGTGTTCAGACCGGAGGCGGCATTCGCCTGGTGCGCCTCCTGGAGCTCCTTCATCTTGTCGATGACCTCGACAACGCGCTCCTGGTCACCGTCGGCCGCGGCTTCCTTGGCCTCCTTCTTGAGCTGAGCCAGGGCCCGCTCGTACCCGCGCTTCTCGGCGTTGGTCGCGACCGCGCGCATGGAATCCAGGGCCTCGCCCATCTCATCCAGCCTGGACACCGCTTCGGCCAGCTGGCGCTGCGCTGCGTCGGCTTTCGCCTCGGCTGACGCCGCCCTGCGGTCAAGGCGCTTCAGGTTCTCCCGGAGGATCGGCGCCTCCTTCTCGGCCCGGTCGATGAACTTCTCGGCCGGAATCCAGTCTTCAGGTCGCCCGTGGAACTCCTCCTTCGGGTACCACCCCATGCGTCTCGCACGGGCCTCGACGGACATGTCCAGGTCATCACCTGACACTCCGGCGCCCTGGTTGTCATCAATATGACGATCTACGAAATTGCCACCCATGGCTTACCCTTCCATCTTCTTCTGCGCTTCGGCGTACTCAGCCGTTGAGGCAATGAGTGCTGCGATGCAGCGATCCGACATCAGACGGTATTGCTTGCCGTCCAATCCGGTCTGCTCGCGTCCGGCATAGCGCTCGAACACGACACGGTCGCCGATCACTGGCTTCCTTCCTTCCCAAGGCCTGGTCCGGTCGGACAGCCACAGGAATGCTCCATCTCCGATGGCCACGATGATCCCGGTCTCGGCCATCATCTGCTGCTTCAGCTGCATGTCGGCAGTGACGAACAGGTTGCCGGACGTCTTGTCCGGGGCCACGTCGCACATCACGACAACGCTGTCGGCCAGAGGGGTGAACCCACTGCGGTTCTCGCCATCCCATTCGGCCTCGACGTACTCAAAGTTAGCTGCTGCGATTCTCTTCGTCTGCATTGCTCGTTCCTTCGATGCCGTACATGCTCGCGATGTGTCCGAACTCCAGGTCAATCATCTCCTGGACTGCTCGAACCCGGCCACGGGCCTCCAGCTCATCTGTAAGTTTGAGCGCTCCACTCTCCCACTGCTCAACGATCCGCGTAATCAGTGCCCCGCGATAGTCGACCAGGAATTCCTTGAAGAGCTTCGTGACTGGATGGTGTTTCCAGACGTTGAAGTCTCTCTCGGTGACGCCTTTGACGTCAGCCTCAGCTCTTTTTCTTTCCGACATTCGATACCCTTATGGATTCCAGCCGTGTCTTGTGACGGAGCTCGATCATCCTGGCCTCGGCCTGGGTCGCCTGGATGAGGTTCTGCACGCCTTCCAGGTGCAGCATTGTCAGCTTGATCTGCTTGTCGAGGGCAGCGCCGTCGATGTCGGAGGCGATCTGCCTGGCCTTCATCATGTTCAGAAGGGCTGCGGTGTGCTTCTCGATCTCCTCGGCGCGCGTCTTGTCGACAATGGCCTTGGCCTGCTCGAAGGTGACCTGGTCCATCGGTGTCGGACCATCGCGCGGTGGCAACAGGGCCTCGATGTTCTCGATGCCAGCTGCCTCCAGGGCGCGCTTCCTGATCTCCATGCCATCCATCATCCCATCGTCCTTCATGGACAGCAGGAACTGCGCGCGTCCCATGCGCTGGATGTCGGTGATCATGTCCGGATCGGCGACTGGCTCGACGCCGCCAGCCAGCTCGTAGTCCTTCTTGGTCACCTTCTCGAACAGGTCGCCAGTCTGGAAACGCTCGCCTGGCTCCGGCAGGTTCTTGCGGTTGATGCGGAAGAGCTCGCGGAACTCCTCGGTCAGTGAGTGGTACACGCGCTTGAAGATGTCCTTGAACACCTTCTGGCCCTGCTCAAGGATTGCGTACAGAGCGGCCGGGTCGGTAGAGGCTGGTGTCTGCTGCCCCTGGAGAATGTTGCGAACGCCGCCGAGCTCACGGCCAGCCTCGAACAGTGCGCCCAGGAGCTGGAAGAGAACGGGCGACGGACCAGGGTGCTGCATCTGGTAGATGGCATCGCGGATCGATGAGCCCATCGTGTTGACGATCTTGAACTCGCCCATCTTGAACTTCAGGGGTCCGCTGTGCATTGAGAGCTGCGAGCCGATGAAACCACCACTGACGTTGGACAGGTGCCCTGCGTCGAAGAGCTGATTGATGGACGTATTAATCGCCTCGTTGATAGGCCCAAGAAGATGGCCCCATCCGTGGCTGTAGATTGCCGACTCTGGGTTGGGGATGAATCCGTAGAGGATGTAGTAGGTCTTGCGGTGGATGGCGACGATCTGAGGCCCGTCCTCATTTTCAGTGAGCTCAATGCTTTCAGCATCCCAGTCGAAGCAGGCTGTGATGGAAACGACGGTCGCTGAGCTTTCATGGACCGTGACCACATACGGCTCCGCATAACCATCTCCGTCCAGGTCCCAGCGTCGATGCTGTTCAAGGAAGGTTTGCGGAGCATCCACATCACTCGGATCGGCGCCTTGTGCTTCATCGGATGCGTTGAAACTCACGTAAGAGAACTTCATGAACCGACCCGACCTGATCTCCTCTTCGATCTCATGCGGGTACAGCGTGAACACCTCTGTGATGCGCGGGGCACTGTCCATCGACCTGGCCCAGTAGTTGATCACCAGGTCTTCCATCGAGACCAGGACGGTGCGACCAACCTTGCGGCGCGGCTCCCAGAATACCTTCCTCGCTGCTGAGCCGACGATGGGAAGGATGCGTAGCAGCCTGTCAGTGTCCTGCTGCCAACTCTTGTCCTGGGAGAGGCGTTGCCAGGACATGTGGCGACCGATGAGGTCTGCCCTCAGACGCTTGGCGCCTGGCTTCTCGTAGTACTGCGGCTTGGCTGAGGCTGGGTCCATGATCGGCTGACCGTTCTCATCGAGTTCGGTCTCCATCGTCATGGGATTGAACTTCGGCTTCATGGTCGACTGGTCCATGACAGGCTGGCCCTGCTCGTCCATGACGGGCTTGCCATCGTCATCACCAACAACGACGCCCTTCACGACATCACGACCCTTGATGATCGACGGGTAGGCCGCGGCTGCGAACTCGTTTGTTGCTGTGGAGAGGAGTGGCCAGATGATGTTGCTGGCCTTGTCGAACGGGTAGCTCTTCGGCTTGGTCTGCTGGAGCGCCAGCTCCTTGTAGCGCCGGACCTTTTCGAGCCAGTCGGCGCGGCTCGTCTTGTCGATCTCGTACTCGCGCTTGCAGCGCTGCCCCATGTCAGCCAGGACGGTCTTGTCGAGCTCGACGGCTATGTTCACCATCTGAGCGTACTGAGCCAGCTTCCTGAACGACTCAGGGGTGTTGTCCGGCTGCTGCATCTGTGGCTGTTGGCCTTCGGGCATCTCGCCCATCTCGGCGCCCATTTCGCCACCGTCTTCGAGTGGCTCTTCCATCTCCTGGGTGGGCATCGGCATCTGAGGTGAGCCAAAGGATGAACCCTCCTCGTCCTGCTCCTCAATGAGTGGGCCAGGGGGACGCTCTAAGCCGCCGAAACCGCCGTTCACCATAGCGCTATCCCTCATCCTTGGGTTGTGTAGGAACTATGGCGAGCACTGAATATACGGCAAAACGGTCGGCGGCAAGGCGCTCCAGGTGAGCACGGTTCTGCATCGTGATCAGCCAGCGGTGCATTTCAGGCCTCACACGCCACACCAGGGTGCTGCCCTGGCCGATGTTCTTCCCGGCCCAATGGGTCAGCGTCTTCTGCCAGTGCTCGACCGCAATCTCCTGTGTTTCACAGAGGATCGGAGGTATCTCCGGCCTGTTGTCGAGGCCACCAGACCAGACAATGGTGACACCTTGCGCGCCCTTGTCCTCCTTGACCTCGTCAAAGAGGGCCTCGATAGCCTCGACTGCCGCCTTGAGCGGATCACTCATTGGTTGCGGGCGCCTCTTCGACAGGCTTCGGCTTCGGTTCCTTCGATGAGAAGGACGCGCGCGCGAACACGTAGCAGCCGTCGCGGCCGGGAACCGACAGGCACTGCGGCATCACCCGCCAGTACAGCGTGATCATCCCGCCTGGGATGCTGTCCAGGGCATTCTCAAGCCACTTGTCGAACGCCTCGCTCGACGTTTCGGACATGATGGGCTGAGCTGGGATGCCAGCCTTGCCACCCTTGTTGTTGGCATAGATTGCCTGGAACTCGTTGCCATGCTCATCCCTGGCGTCGTTCGTGTGGATTCCATCCGAGACAACATGCTTGAACTTGCCCTCGAACGCGGCAACCGCTTCTTCGTACGTCATGCTCTTCTCCTCAGTAGCCTGTCACTTCGTTGCGTGTTTCATGGTCGACTGCGTAATCGTCCTGGTACCCGCCGATCTGGCGCCGCATCTCACCCTCCGTCCTGGCTGCCAGCTGCTGCTCGCGACTGGTCAGGAGGTTCGAGGCGAAGATGTGGGTGGCTGAGTACTGCAAGGCGTCCATGATGTGGGACACCTGGTTCTTCTCCGGCTGGTCCGTGTAGCGCTCGCCCTGGACGCGCATCCTGCGGTAGCGGTAGAGGCCGAGCAGCGCCTTGCGGAGGACCTTGCACCTGGGGTGGATGATGAACTGGGGCATACCACCGACCATCGTGGTCAGCGGCTTGCGGATGGATTCCAGGCGCATGGCCAGGGTCTGGATGCCTGGCTCGATCATGATCCCCATCGCGTGCATGATGCCGTAGCAGGTCTTCTCGTCGGTCTGGCTGCGCTGCATACCAGCTGGGTCGCCGACATCGATGAACCTGGGCTGCTTCTCGAACACGTTGGACGAGTAGCGCATCACGGAGTCGGCAAAGGCCTCGATGCCGGAGCTCTCGGAGTAGAGCTCGTCAAAGATGAGCCATCGGCCATCCGGCAGCACCTGGCTGAACGCACAGGCCGGGGTCAGACCGAAGTCCCAACCGCGGTAGACCGGAAGGCCAGGCATCGGCTCGACCTCCTTGCAGTGGGTCTGGTCGCTGTACTCCGGGAACACAGCCTTGCCCGACTGGACGAAGCCGTACTTGCCGTGGATGTAGACGTTCACCCACTCCTGGGATTTGCCGATGGCCAGGTTCGCGTAATACTTCCGGCCACCAGGCAGGTTCGATAGGTTCTCTGCTTCGGGCGACAGGCCGGACGGCTGTCTGAACACCTGGGCGAACCCGGCCGGATGCTCCTTCTCTTCGAAGAACTTGTACCACTCTGATTCGACATCAGGAGGGTTAGTGTCCATCCAGACACCGTGCCAGGTAGGGCCGCCATCACGCTGCGACGGGTATCGGCCGACGCGCCCCTGGACAGCCTCAACGATGGACCAGGGAATCTCTCTGGCCTCGTTTACCCATGCCCCGGTCAGGTCCAGGGAGAGGAGCTTTCGGACAGACTCTGGCGTGTCCAGGGCGCGGAACATGACCTCGATCTCGATGCCGATGTTTCCCCATCTGCGGATGTAGTAGGTGTGCTCACCAGCAACGTAATCGCCGAAGTGCTTGGGCGGCATCCAGTCGAAGAACGTCTTCATCGTGGTGTCCTGGAGCTGCGGGAACGTGTTGCGGATCACCGCGAACCTGGTCCTGCGCTTGCCATCCACCAGCGGCGCCTGGTTGCGGCCTCGCCGGGCCACCTCGATCACGGAAGCCGATGACTTTCCGGAACCGAAGGGCCCGACGATCCCCCGCATAAAGGCGTCCGACTTGGCGAAGTTCGCCAGGGTCGGACACCCTTCGTAGTCGTACGCTATCTCAGTTCGGCGTTGGCCTGACATCAAGGTTCCCCACTGGCTCGACGTCACTGATGTTCGCGCGGCGCTTGAACGTGTGGCACCAGTCCTGCGATCCGACCTCCGGCCACATGGACCTGACCTGCATACCCTGCGGGTAAGGGATGAGAACGACCTGCGGAGGGTTAGCCTTGCAGGTCCTGGTGTTCGGGTCGAACTGCCCGTTTGGCCGGACAGTCATGCCTGAAAAGGCGCATGTGGCGCAGCTTCTGGTTGTCATTGTGACTCCTTCACGGATGCTTCGATGTACGCGCGAATCAGTGCCTCGGCCTGCTCGTTGGTGAGCTCGACGCCAGGCACAGCGTTCTTGACGCTGATGACCTCAAAGCGGCTGATGTTCCTGGCCGCGGTCTCGAACGCCGCCCGCGTCATGCGGAGGCATTCATCGGTGATGGTGGATTGGTCGCGAGGATCGAAGTCCGGACTTGCGTCCTTGACCTTCTTTGCCGCCTCAGCTCCGGCAAGTATTCCAGTCAGTTGCATTGCCTCTTCCTCGTAGTGGGGCGGAGGCGCTCCAAATGGGGGTGGAGCGCCTCCATGCACGCCCAGGGCCATGGGGTATGGGGTTCAGTGGCCAGGGTACGCCGTGCATTCTTTGATTCGCGCTCGAAGAGGCTTGTACGCGCGAACCGTTCACTCGTCTAGTGCAGTCGTTCATTCTCCTGGCGCTGGATGGACAGCGTGGGTGGGACAGGACCACAGTCGATCACGTCCCCTCGGACCATGCCCTCTGTGTCGAACCACTTCACGATCCCGTCCCGATCCTTGGTGCGCCGCATGACGCCAAAGGCTCGAACCAGGAACTCTACCTCGGTGCCTTTTTCACCGATGCCGCGCCACACGCGCAGTGTCTGACCCGTCTCAGGGTCGAACACATGCGTGGTCGTGGGCCAGCACAACATCTTCGGGGGGGTTGCCATAAGGCCTCCTCTCAGTGGTGGCGAGCGCAAGCTCGTCGGAAAACTTGACCCTCTTCGCCCTTGCGATGCGAATGCCCTCCCTGCGGAGGTCGGAGATGTTCTTCCTGGTGGCGTTCAGGTAGCGGTCGATGGCCAGGGTGGTGAACTTCCCACCCTTGATCAACTCAGCCCGAAGGACTGCGTAGTCCCCACGGGCTGCCAGGACGATGCGGACAATGCCGTCCTTGACCGGAGCTTCGGCGACATCAGACATGAGCGGGGACCTCCTTCACTGTGAAGTTCTCATCGTTACGCCATTTTTCGAGCGTGTCCAGAACGTCCTGGGGCAGCTTCTCGAACAGCCACTTTGACCCGTACTTGTATCCGCACGTCGGGCACGGCTTGTTGAGCAGGCCACCCTGCTCGACAGGCTTCCAGATCATCCGGTTCCAGCCCGTGTACCCCTTGATGACCAGGTACTCGTTGTTAGACCTGGACGGGTCGACGGGGATGTCCTCCCACTTCTCAGCCCGCTGGTGCTCGCAGCCAGCCCGCATGTCGTTCAGGTGCCAGCGCTCCCACACTTCAGCAATGGACTGCATCAGCGGGTTGCACGGGTACATCTCGACCAGGGCGCCCTGGCATTGCCCGGCATGGGTCACTCGACCCTTTGCCTTCCGCTCCCGGATTTCCCCGGTCATGGAAAGCCTGCCATCACGGAGACGGATGAACACCGTTCCCGTCGCATCGTCGCCGTGCCACTTCACAGTGGGCAGGACCACGGTCATCTCAAAGTTATTCACAGCCTTTCTCCCTTCTTCTTGGCTTCGATCATGGCGTCCACCACGGATGCCACCACGTCCGCGGACGCCGCGTTGACTGCCTTCAGCAGCCTGGTCAGGGCAACGGCAACGCCGTTCTCCTGGGTCTCGTCCAATAGCTTCTGGACCGAGGCGACCATCAGGCGCTTCTTGTCGATCTCTTCATTCGTCATCTCAGTTCTCCTTCGCCGCACCGTGCGGCATTGCCGTACATAGCCTGTACCGCTTCACAGTACAAGACCAGGCGTAAAAAAACCCTCACCTGGTCGGGTGAGGGTCTGAAGGCTGGCTGTTTGCCTGGTTATGCAGGCTGTGGAGAGCCACCCACCAGGCCGCCCAGGAGAGCCTGGGTGGTCGACGGTGTGGCTGGCTGCGGCGGCGCCTTCACCTTTCGTGACGCCGCTTCAATCGCTTTCGCTTGCGCCGCCACGACCTTGTCCTTCTCCGTGAGTTCGATTGGCGGCTGCGCCAGGGTAGTCGGTGCCTTGCCGTACAGGGCGACAACGGCGCCCCAGTCGGTCGTGGAGATCGCCTGGCGCAGCTTGGCCATCATCACCGACTCAGGCTCTGGTCCCTGTCTCCAGGAGCGATTGGGGTCACCCTCAACGCCCAGGATCAGGCCGTTCGGCAGTCTAATATCAAGTCTCGATACCATCTCATGGTCCTCGTGTATGATTTGTGCCCAGCGCTCTTTGAGCTGTTCTTGGGCTTGGATTGCCCAGGCGCGGATCGCCTCGGCACGGTTAATGCTGCCCTGAGAGGAGGGGTCCTGTCTACCCCCTTTGAGCCATTTGAGTGTACGGTATTGACGCACGGCCATTCCTTCCTATATGTACCGGATACCAGCACGGTGCTGGGAACAGGAGACTACCATGTTATATCACGTTGAACTAACCGACACGTTCGGTGGCGAGCGCAACTATTCTTGGGTGCGCCGCAAGAACATCACAGTCGAGCCCACGCTCGATGATGACAAGTTGTTCGTGGCCGCGGCCGAGGCTGTCGGTGCAGACACGGACAAGGACAACTGGGACTTCGTGTCCACGCCTGACGGAGTGTCCGCCTATCACAAGACGGACTGCGTGGCCCTCTGGGCCGAGTGGACCGAATCGGCTGACGCAGTGCCAGGGGAGACGGTGTGATGGCCGAGAAGCAAGCCTGCAAGGCCAGGCAAGAGCGCCTGGTCCGCATGATGGTCGACCGCTTGGCCGCCATCATCGTTGAGTGTGATGAGACGAACATCAACTTCGAGTACTGCGCCAAGCTCGCTCGCGAGATGGCCAGGGACGAGCTGGCCCGCCAGTGGCACTGGGAGCAGTACCGGAGGGAACAGGACTGATGGCCAGGAAGAAGAAGCGGTCAGACCTCCGTCTCTACCTGTACGATGAAGTTCCCCGCGTTGGCACTGGCTGGCGCGGGGTCCAGGTGATCAAGATCGGGCGCGTCTGGGCCCATCTGCGTGAGACCTCCACAGGCCTTGCGTTCAAGCTGCCAGTCGATCTGTACAAGCGCATGATCAAGGAGGTGAAGAGGTGAAGATGTCCAAGGAGCAGCTGGTGATTCTCCAGAACTGGCTGCTTCTGATCAATGACAGCGTGCCGCCGACCTGGCGGGAGCTGCTGCAAGCCAGGCGCAATACCCTCTACGAGGCCTGGCACGGAGGGATGGTGAACCATTCCCAGAAGGGGACCATCGTCATCTACGGCGATGCGTCATACACGACTTATGGCCTTCCAGGGTGACCTGGGAGGCCTTTTGCTTTTTATGAGTGACCTGTTTGCACTGGACAACATACCGTTAACCAGTACAGTCCGCTCCCCTGAACCAACACACCATGGAGGTAAAAATGTTCAGAACTATCGCTCTCGCCTGCGCTCTCGTCGTGGCCTCGGCAATTCCCGCCTCGGCTTCCGGCACATACGTCACTGGCTTTGGTGGCGCAAACTGGGATGACGTGGCTTCGCCCCTCGACTCGGATACCGGGTTCGTGGTCGGCGGCGCCCTGGGCACCTCGGTGAAGGCTGTCCCTGGTCTCCGCACGGAGCTTGAGGTTGCCTTCCGCACCAACGACGTCGACGTGTTCAAGGGCTTCATCCAGGCAGAGCACAACACCACGTCGGTCATGGGCAACGTCGCCTATGACTTCAACGCTGGCATCGGACCCTTCCGGCCGTACGTGCTGGCTGGCGTGGGCTTCGCGCACACTGAGGGTGTGATCGAGAACCTGTCCCTGGCAACGGTGGAGTCTTCGGGCTTCGCCTGGCAGCTTGGTGCTGGTCTCAACACGCAGCTCGCCGACGGCGTGAAGGCTGGCGTTGGCTACCGCTACTTCCAGGGACCGGACCTCGATGTCCTGGGCTTTGAAGTGTCGGATGGCTCGAACCACTCTGTCCTGGCCACGGTCACCCTGGCTCTCGACTAAGTGTAATTGACTTGGGAGTCGTCAGCTTTGCTGGTGACGGAGGGGCGGGAGTGATCCCGCCCCTTTTCTATTGGGCTGTGAGCAGGCCGGACTTGATTGCGTTCACGGTGTCGACCACGCGCTTGATCTGATCGAGGTCGACCTGGTCCACCATCATCACCTGGCCATCATCCCAGACCAGGACGGGCACGATGTAGAGCCCGTGGCTGCACGGGATGTCATCATCCTCGCGGCCGTCAGCCTCCTCGAAGAACATGTGCCTGTTGCAGTCGCACTGGAAGTTCCCCTTCTGCCAGCAGAACTGGGCTGTGCTCCGGCCGTGCTTCTTGCTGTCGTAGTCCTCGTGCCAGATTGCCATGCGCCCATCGGAGGCGCGGATGATGGCTATCGTGAATCCGTCGGTCATGTCGGCTTCACCTGGACGATCATGTCAACGACGGCCATGTTCACTGTGTGAACGCCTCCCTCGTGCTCGAACTCGATAAGGCCGCACCCGTAATGCGAGAGGAAGTAACGCTCGACGGTGATCTCCTGCGTCCAGGTGCCGTTGAACTCCAGATACTTCGAGAACTTGATCTTGTGCCTGACCCTGGTGTCGACCACGACGGTCTTGTCATCGAACACCATCGTCGCCTTGACCTCCATCACTTCACCTCCGGCTTGCCGCCCAGCTTCAGCCACTGAGCGTTGGTGAAGGCGAGCATCTGGTTGTTGACCGTCTGCGGCTCACCCTCGAACCAGAGCAGGCCCAGGACGCGGCCGTACTTGTCAGAACGCTCCAGCTGCGTCTTGATCATGAGGCCAGGGCGATCCTGGACCAGGCCGACGAGCTCGTTCTTCGCGAGCAGGCCCTCGTTGACCTCAGCCTCCGACCTGGCGTGCTGGCGCATGACCTCCGGCGCATCGTAGTAGAGCAGCCGGACCATCGAGGTGAACTTGAGGTGGAAGCCCAGGTCGATCTCCGCCTGGACGGTGTCGCCATCAACGACTCTCTTCACCAGGCAGCGGTAGTTGTACAGGCTGATTGTCATGGAGTTTCTCCTTTCAACTCTTTCCTCTTGGCACGAAGCATGGCCAGGCACTTCTCAAGCTCGATCTCAGCCTTCCTGATTCTCCTTTCGGTGAACTTCGGCACATCCCAGATTCCATCCATCCCATCCACGAAGGCGTACTCAAGAGCGACAGACAGAGGGAGCTTCATCACGTTGTCGAGGCCAAGGTCTTCCATGTCAGAAGATGGCTTCACCATCACATTGACCCCATCGAACCCAGGTCTGATGGGGTACATCAGGTGATCGTTGTCGTGGTCGTTTTCCCCTTTCCAGCTCAGCTGGAAAGCGAGCTTGATGTACTTCGAGACAATCTTGCTGAGATCAACCTGGTCTGGGCAAGAGGCGAAGATCGCATCCTCGACAGCCTCTGCAATCGCCTCCTTTGTCACCTTGGTGTAGCGAAGGTTGCGGATCGTATCGACATCCTTGTCATCCACCATCCAGAACGGCTGTTGCTCAACTCTCATTGCTCACTCCTTCACTCGGTACGGCATGATGCGCTCGTGGACCGTCATCTCGTGCGGCAGCTGCGTGCGCTCGATGGCCCTAGCAAGAACGAGCTCCTGGCTCTCCCTCCTCCAGCGCCTCACGTTTTCAGGTGTGGCACGGATGTACCTGCCACCAAGTGCAACGCCGTCTTGCTCGTTGCGCGCGATGCGCTGGTACCTGGCTGCTGCCTTCACGCCGTCGTAGTAGGCGTTCATGTCCAGAGCCCGCCCTGGCCTGCCAAACATGAGCGCCATGTATTTGTTCCAGATGTCACTCTGACTCTGATCGATGAAGAAGGGCACTCCATGGTGCGCCCCCGCCTCCCGATAGTTGGCCTCGCGCCTGGCGTTGACCTCGCGCGTGATCTCCCTGGCTGTGCGCTCCAGGGACTCAACCGTGAGCGGTGCGACCTCGGTGTTGCTGGAAGAGTACAGCTCAGCCACCTCTCGCTGCTGAGCGTACGCGGCTCTGAAGATGTTGCGGTACCCGCTCAACACATCCGCGCGCCTCGATTTGTACGACGGATAACCTTCGTCCTGGCTCATGGTTTTCTGTCCTTCAATGGTGTGACGTCCTGCACCTCGATGATAAACATACACGAAGCCTTATCGAAACGCACACCGGAGCAGGCGATGGGGCGCCGCTGGCCGTCCGCGTTGTAGACCGTGTACGTCTTGTTGAGCCATGCCTGGACAATCTCCTTCATGGACTCGTGCGACAGGTGCATCTCGTTGCAGCCCTTCATTTGCTTTCCTCTATGGCTTTGCGTGCATCCAGAACAAGGGAGGTCCAGCCGCCTTCAAAGTCGGCGAAGGCGGCTTCATCTCCCATCTCTTCAACCGTCTGCTGTTTGGCGACGTGATCCACAAACACACGCAGCCGCTCCGCGCGTTCTTCTGCGTCCCGCTCGGCCTTGCACTCCGCGTTCAGCCGCGCCACCTCGGCCTCAAGGGCTTCGATGGTCTTTCGAATGTCTCGCGTCTCGCAGGTCGCAAGATCGTAATCGACTGCATCACCCTGCTTCCACCCGCCCCGGATCAGGCATGAACGAGTGCTGCACATTCCGTTGGTGTATCGGTTGCACTCGCCCAATGTCGGGAACTTCTGCACAATGTCACTGCTCATTCGCTGCCCTCCAGAACGATGAAGCAGTACGGGTTCCACTCTATGTCTCTCCAATAGTATCCCCTGCAAACCCTCTCCTCAGCGCACCACGTACCACTAATGATGCCGTGCTTCATTTGGGTGAGGACTTCGGTTCCGTCTGGAAGGTTCTCAAAGTCCTTCCTCCACTCTAGCGTTTTAATGCTCATTCGCTGCCCTCCCAGATTTTGTTGAGCCAGTCGATTTCGAACTGCTGCGGTCCAGCGCAAGGAAAAATCGGCCTCATGCGCTCGTAGTGCTGGATCATTCGCCACTTGTGCCAAAAGAACCTGATGTGTCGGATGATGGGCAGGCGTTTAAATTTACTGCTCATTCGCTGCCTCCGTCATCTCGCGGTAGTGCTTCAGCAGGATTGAAAGCGCGTGCTTGCCAGCCATCGCCTCCTCGGCCTCAGCCAGATCGTCGAGGTACTTCATCGCTTTGGCATTCAACTTGGCCCTGAACTTCGGCTTGTGAACTATTCCCAAGCCCGCTTCCGCAAGGGCGGCGAGGATGGCGTCGGCTTTTTCCTCTCCCAACGGGAAGTCAATCGGTGTCCCGAACAGACGGCCCGTAAAGGTGATGTTGGCAATGATTTTGCGTGCGTCACTCATGGTCGCTTGCCTCCAGCTGCCTCAACGCCGCAGCCATAGCAGAGGCGATTGCTGTCCTATGGTTGCTTCTGATGTCGTCAATGTTCAATTCAGTCAGGCGCGCGTCAGCCATTCGGTCTGATATGTTTCTTGGGTCGCTGTAATACTCCAGCACAGCCTTGATGGCTGCACGTGCGTCAGGGATGAAGTGGTGCCACATGATGACCCCATCAATCACCTGATCTGGGTCTGCATTCATGGAGCGCGTCATTTCCCGCGCCACCTTCTCAACAAGGTCACTCATCGCGCCGCCTCCGATTTGCGCTTAATTGGCCGTTCGCAGGAGGGACACTTTTGATAATCTTCTATGCGCCACCAGCCACCCCCACATTGCGCAGAAAACAGCTTTCCACCCTCAAACGTCCACTCACACACACCATCACGCATTGCCTGCGCGCGTTCGTCGTGCACCTTGCGCCACTTACGCATTAGCGAGCGTTGCAGCTTTTCAACATTGATCGGTTTCATCGCGCCGTCTCCGATTTGAACTTCACTGGCCGTCCGCAATCTGGGCAGAACCCCTGACCATTCTCGCTTTCAGCAAGGTGAACCCACCCGAAGCTAGTGGCCTTAAGACCACGGCCCCACTCACATACAGGAGCGGCGGCGGGTGCTTGTCCAGACGCAGGGGACAAGCCCGCGCCAGCAACCTCAAGGGCTGCTACACCCGCCGCCTTCACCTCACCATCGCTGGCGAGGATTTCGTCAAGAACCGTGACAGCCTGATAATACGGTTCCGCCGCTATCTCATCCCGCAGCGCCGCGACAACGGCGCGGATGCCTGCGCGCTTTCCAGAATTGAACTGGTCGGCTTTGGCCTGATCGTAAATCTGCTCAAGATCATCGAGTGTCATGGCCTCTCCCACTCCTCCTTGCACTTGGCGTACGAGATGTTCTGCTCTGTGCAGAAGATCATGAACCGCTCGCGCTTGAAATTGCGACCAGTGTAGTCCCCTGTGAGACCACCAGAGAAGAACCCGATGAAGAAGCTGGCAAGCACCAGCACCAGGACAACTGCGTTATCGTTCATGGCTTCGGTCTCGCGTCCAGGTTTGTGCTGATGGCCCACATTGCGTCCAGGTCGATGTGCGGCCCGAACACGCGGCGCCCCTTGTACAGGAACGTCTCCCTGGCTTCGTGCTCGACCGCAGCCTGGACAGCCTTCCAGGCAGTGAGGACGATCTCGCTCTTCGTCATGTGCTCAGACAGCACCCACTTGCGGCAATGCTGAAGGGACAGCTTACCAGTGTCGTTGTCGATCTCCCAGAACCTGATCTGGAGGAACATGCGACCATCCTCTTCCCAGACGTGGAACTGCCAGTCGCGATACTTGAGGACCTTCATGAGGTCCTGGATTTCGTACAGCTTCATGACTTCACCTTCGCATCAAAGAGCTTTCGCGCCCTGGCAATCACAAGATCAAGCGGCGTCAATCCGCGATTTGCCAGGTCAACCGAGCACCAGTCGTACGCCTCGATGATGGCACAGAGCACCTCGTCCATCTTCTTGTGCTCCTCACGAAGGATGACGTCCCACCGCTTCTGGCGCTTCTCTTCGTACGCCTTGTGCCTGGCTGCATCCCTGGCTGCGACCTTGTCGGGATTGTGGATACCGCAGTACTCCAGGCCAGGTCCTTCCTTGCGCTTGTTCTTGCATTGATAGTGGCCGCGGCCGACATCATCCCAGATGGCCTCCACGCAGCGCGTGGGGTCTTCCTTCTTCTGGTAGATGCGGCCACCGTACATTCCGTTTGCGGGCTTCATTTCCTCTTCTCCTTTTCCTTCTTCTTCGCAGCGCGCCGCTCAGCAGCCCGCATGTTCCTCATCTTCAACGACATCTCACGCTGGCGCGACTTCGATCCCAGCAGGCGCATCGAATAGTCCTGGGAGAGACCAGCGTGCATGAGGGCTTCAAGCGCACGCTCAACGCCAACATACCCGCGTGCGAACATCGCAAGCGCCTTGCGTGCCAGGTACTGATGACCTTTCGCACGCCAGTTCTTGACCAACTCCTTACGCATTCTGATGCTCCATCAATGCTGTTATCTTCACGCGCATCTTCGATAGGCAGTTCTTGTACGCGCGATGGTCTGATGGTGTCCCTGAGAAGAAGCATGTCCCCGCACGTTCGTGCTTGAAGATCAAATGCCCCTTCGTTGTACGCCCACTCAGCATGAACCCGATCCGCTTTGCTTCTTCGATCAGGCGCTTCGTTTGCTCGTCTATTCCTTTCATAACTCCTCCGGTGTGTGTACCAGGGAGCAGTACACACGAACCGGAGGGGTCTGTCTAGTCCTCAGTTTCGATTTCGTCAGCGGTACGAAGGGCATCTTCAGGTGTCATGCCGCACACGATGATGGGCTGTCCTGGTCCGACGTACGCGCCCAGGATGTTGAAGGTGTAGTACTCCTCGGCATCCTCCTCGGTCATGCCGTCACGCTCGACCAGGGTCTTGAGGATTGCCTCCTCCGAGTAAGCCAGGAGCACGCCCTGGCCTGGCACCTCGGCGATGCCGATGATGGCTGTGTCGAAGCCGTCCATCTTGAGTGGTTTAGCTTGTGGCAAGTTTCACCTGTGTCGTTGATTGTGAGATTGTTATCTGGGTGCGGCCCTTGATGACATCCGACATCATGGTGGCGACAGCGTCGAAGAACTTCTGGTCACCAGTGAGCTCCACGACGGATGGGTGCTCAACGTCTCCGAATCGCTCGACGGTCATCTTGTAGACCGGGCCAACGATCTTGAAGCCGTTGAGGTCCACCCACTCGTCTTCCGGGAGGCAGCGGAACTTCACCTGAGTTTCGATGTGGCTCACGACGTCACCCCCTTCACAGCCCACATGACGGACTCTTCGAGCTTAGTCACGGCCAGGGCGTGGTGCCTACCAAGGCTGATACCGGGAGGTGCGTCCTCCCGCTGGCGACACATCGCGGCCAGCAAGTCTTCGGCGCGCGCCTTGATGTCCTCGACCTTCTTCTTCTCGAAGTCATCGAGCTGTCGGTACTCTGGTCTGAAGATTGATGTCATTCGGTATCCTCTGTGAAACGATAGTTGCGAAGCGGCATGAACTTCTCACCAGGTTTGGCCTGGATCATGCACCCGGTGAACAGTGAGAACCTGGACTTGACCTCCATCTCTTGTGCGATGGCCTCGCATTGCAGCTTTCCCCACATGTAGTTGAGGCTGACAGCTGCTCCGATGATCGAGACAGCCATCACAATGAACAGCATTGTTCTTTCCATTGTTACTCCTTCGGTTGGTAGCTCCTCACTGCCGCCAGGACGTCGACACCGCTCGCCATGTTGGTCTCTTTGGACCGGAACAGGTCGGCGTACCTGGGGTTCTTCTGTGACCAGAGCCGGGCATAGAACACCCGGTTGTGGTCACCGATCTTGAAGTCTGGGTCCGTGGTCTCCACGGAGGTGTGCCACCTGATGCGGTGGAAGATGGCGTCGGCCGAGTAGTGCTGGTGGCCACGCTCGATGACCTGGTGCGTGAACTTGGAGAACAGCTCGTACACGCGAGGGTTCTCATGGTGGTAGCGGAGGAAGCTGGCCAGGCGATCCTCCCTGCTGACACGACCAGGCGCCAGGTGGCGAGGCCTGTCGTACTTGCCGTTGGTATCGAACATCTGATTCCTCTGCTGATGTGCGAGTGGACCGTACGCCTACTTCGGATCGTTGATCAAGAGGTCTGTATGCTCCCCCAGTACATCACCCTGCTCTGGATCGTTGGCCTTGCCCTCGATCATCCTGGCACGCTCAGCACGGTGACGCTCCAGGACCTTCTCCGGATCGCCGATGACGAACGTGACGTGTGCACCCTCCTGGGCCGGAGGCAGTTCGCGAGCGATGCCAGTGATGCGCGCCAGCTTCTCCAGGGCGGCCATTCGGTCCACGAAGATGACCTCGATGGTGCCATCCTTGTTCATCTTGACCCGCTCGATCCCGGCCCAGTCTGCCTCCGTTAACAAGTTGGAGGCTTTCACTTTCAGCCCTTTGCCGTCCCATGAAACAATGTTTCCCGGATTGAAGAAGGCCATCTGGGCGAGCTTTTCGGTGATGCTGGCCTTACCTGCGTTGAAGCGTTCCTGGAGGGCTGCATCGATGGCTTCACGGACGTGTGGCCTGCGGATGATCTCCCAGGCCATTCGGGCTGCTGTTGTCTTGGGGTAGCCAGCTGCCAGTCCGGCTTCCTTGAGGAGGAGGTTCTGGAGGTACGCCTGGACGAAGGCGTACTCGCGGTCGGAGAGGCCGCCTGACCAGGGCTCTTCGATGCGTGCTCCGGCGATGACAGCATCGTTGCGGCCGGAGATTGGTGATCGTTTCTTGCTCATGCGACCTCCAGGGTTTTCTCTTGCGGTGGAAGAATGTTGCTCATGGCGGCCCATCTCTGGAAGGTTTCCTGCACTGAGATGGAAAGGCTCGTAGGAGCCCGTACAGGCCATGATTCAATGCGGGCGCCCCGGAGGTATACCCCAACCCAGTTTCGGGCTTCCTGACGCTCCTGGAGGCGAATGGCGAGGTCTTGGGGCAGCCACGGACGTGCAGTTCCATCCAAATTGAAGATCATGACGTCCATCCACCCATTCTGGGTTGCATCATCGACCATCTCCTCAACTGCCTTGCGCGGCACCCAGAATTTGTAGTCGGTGGCCCAGATGTGGGTTGCGTGGTCGGCGACCGTCCAGGGCTTGCCGTTGGGTGCCAGGACCTTGCCGTTCGGGCCCGTGACCACCGATGCCTGGATCAGCTCCGGCATGGCTGCCTTGCGGGTCTCGATGGCGCGGTTGATTGCCGGGGTGAAATACCTGGCCGATCCGGGGAGCTTGCCAGGGTTCTGCTCCCGGTACTTCGCGATGGTCGCGGTGATGGTCGGCCAAACATCGAGTTCGGGGATGGCGCCGAGTGCGATCCAGGCGTCGAAGTCGGACTTGAAACCGAGCCATCCCTGGCCAGCCTTGAGGAGCTCCTGGGGCGTGACGTTCATGGCCAGGCAGAACTGATCGAACACTGGTCCCTTGCCTGCACCACCACCAACCTGGTTGGCCGCGGGTGCTGAGGTTGTAGGAGGGGTAGGGGTGGTGACTCTTCTCTTATCTGATTCTGACTCTGTACGCGTGACATCTCCGTGACCAGTGCGTGACGTCACGCGTGACATATCCGTGACGTCACGCGTGACAGCAGATTTCTGCGACTTTTCACGCTCCCTTTGACGCTGTTTGCGGTCCCTGGCGGTGCGGTCGGCATCCGAGATGCACTGGTGCTCCTCCCAGTCATGGAGTTTGTACGACCGTGACATTCCCCGTGACGTCACGCGTGACATGTCCGTGACATCCCCCGTGACCAGCCCCTGGCGCACCATTTCAGCGAGGTGTTTTTCGACCTCTTCATGGGTCAATCGGAGGTGCCAGGAGATGTCCTCTTCCGGGGGCAAAGTGCCATCATCTTCGGACAGCATCAGGAGGGCTACCCAGAACCCCATACCCTCCAGTGTGAGCCTCCCTATTTTCGGGTTCTTGATTGCGTCCCGATACAGTCTCAGCCATGGTCTTTTCGCCGCCATCAGTTGCCTCCTTCTTGCTCTGCAAAGTTCAGTGTATCTTGTACCGACCCGTCGGACACTGACAGGTCGTAGAAAAGTGTCAACGCCGGGTTCCAGCCCACGCGCTCCTCACCAGTGGGCCCGCGGCGGCGCTTGGCCACGATCAGCTCACCTCTCCCGGCGTGCGGCCTGACCCTGGCCTGCCAGGTGTCGTACTCCTCGAAGTTGTTCGAGTCCGGCCGCTCCTTGTTGAGCCAGTACTCCTCGCGGTGGACGAACGCCACCGTGTCAGCGTTCTGCTCGATGGAGGCGGAGCCGTAAAGGTCCGACAGCGTCGGCTTGTGATTCTCGCGCTTGTTGGCGTCACGGTTAAGATGGGCGACCAGGAGGACCGGGACCTGGAGCTCCAGGGCCAGGGCCTTCAGGTCCCTGGTGATCTGCTGGAGCTGGTCGCGCTCCTGGGACCGCGGGTCCTCCGGTGCAATGAAGCGAAGGTGGTCGATCAGGATGAAGTCGACGCCACCCCGGCGCCGCAGTCGACGGGCCCTGGACCGTATCTGGGCTACCGTCATGGTAGGCGAGCCGTCGATCCAGATCGGCATGTCACGGAAGGCCTGGGCAGCCACGATCAGCTTCGTCATCTGGGTCGAGGTGATCGTGCCCGCCTCCTGGTCGACGGTCGAGATGCCAGTCATCTGGGCCAAGTGGCGCTTGGTGTACTGTTCAGGCGTCATCTCCAGGGTGAACACCATGACCCGTCTGCCACCCTTTGCAACCTGCCAGGCAACTTGCTGGGCCATCGAGGTCTTGCCCATGGATGTGGCACCACCCAGGACGATCAGGTCACCCTTGCCCATCTTGCCTACCACCCGGTCCCAGGGCTCGAAGCCCGTGGACACACCAGCGGTGGCCGGAGCCTGGAACGCCTGCTCGATGGCCAGGAGGGCACGGTCGGCCGCGCGCTCGATGGGTTCGATGGCAATAAGGGTCTGCTCCGTCGACATGATCGCGTGCAGGCGCTCTTCAACCTCCTCAACGATCTGCTCCGGCGTCTGCTCCGGGTGCGGATTGGCTGCGGCGTTGGACAGGGTCTTACCTGCCTCGACCAGGCCGCGCCGGACAGCCGACTCCCGGATCATGCGGCATAGGTAGGCGATGTCGGTGCCTGGCATCCACTGGGAGGTGATCGATTCCAGGTACCGTGAATCAACCTGGGTGAGGGCTGGGTCGCCCTTGAGGTACTGCTTGATCGTACGGGGTAGGGCGGGGCGGCCGAGGCGGATCAGGGCGCCGATGGCGGCATAGATTCGCGAGTGGAACCCCTCGCCAAAATGGTGCGACTGGATGATGTCGGCCGTGATGTCCATCAACTCGTTGTGGAGAATGAGCCCGCCGAGCACCAACTGTTCGATCTCGATCTGCTCGTTATGGTTATTCGCGGTCATGTTGTTTTTTCGTGTTGACAGGGTGTACGGGTTGGCCGTACAGCTCCACTCGCATTTTCGGGGCCACGGAGTCAAGACCGTACCTCGGAAGTAGCAACCACACACACAAAAGAATGAGGACTACCGAAATGGCCCGCAAGGCAAAAACACAGAATGAAACGCCTGGAGACAAGCCAGCCGTTAATACCGGGATCGACATGCTCGATGAGCTGGAAGCTGTCGAAGAGTTTGAGATTCCAGAGATCGACCTGGACTTCTCGCTGTCATCCGACCTGAAGGAGATGGCGCAGAAGATGGGTCGCATCGAGGCCGAGAACCTCGTGAAGTTGTTCTACCGTCTCCAGGACCAGCGCATCCGAGCTGGCGGTCAGGCGTTCGCGCTTGGCAAGGCGGATCAACCTGGTCGCGTTGTCGGCTGGGTCGAGCACCACATGCACGAGCTCGAACGCCGCGTTGGCAAGCTGATCGACTACTACTCCCAGGAGAAGGAAGTCGCACAGTGGGCGCGCGCGCAGAAGGGCATCGGCCCGATCTTCGCGTCAGCACTGATGGCGATGGTCGACCCGGTACGCACAGAGACCGCTGGTGATCTCTGGGCATATGCAGGACTGGTTCCTGGGCAGCGCCGCAAGCGTGGCGAGAAGCTCAACTGGAACCCGCACCTGAAGGTCCTTGCATGGAAGATCGGCAAGTCCTTCGTGAAGGTGTCCGGCCGTGAAGATGCGTTCTACGGCAAGGTCTACAAGGACCGGAAGGCGTACGAGATGGCGAAGAACGAGCGTGGCGAATACGCCGAGATCGCCGCGAAGTACCTGACGGGCCGTGACTACGGCAAGGACACTGGCGCTCGCAAGACGCTGGAGTCCGGCAAGCTGCCGCCGTTCCTGATCCAGGCGCGGTCGGAGCGGTACGCCGCGAAGCTGTTCCTGGCGCACTTCATCGAGGTGTACCGGAACATCGAAGGCCTGCCTGTCGTTGCGCCCTGGGCGATTGCCCACGGTGGTCACGCGCACTACATCGCCCCTCCAGGGTGGGTGAAGCGCGAGGTGACGAAGGCCGCGTAAGTGAATGACCTGGGTGGGCGCGAGCTCACCCAGGGACACCTTGAGCCATGTTTCCTATGAGAACCTTGTCTTGTACGCGAGCCAATCCACGGGTGAGAACCGTTCACAATGTGCGAGCCATGCTTGGGCTGAGAACCAAAACCAGAAATGCGAGCCATTCCCAGTATGAGAACCGTGGGAAGCAAGCGAGCCATTCGGAGTACGAGAACCAAGTAACCCTTGCGAGCCTTCCAAGCGACGAGAACCATCGAATTTTAGCGAGCCCCATCTTTAATGAGAACCTCTTAATATTTGCGAGCCTTATCGAGATTGAGAACCCATGTGATTACGCGAGCCAAATCCACATTGAGAACCGTCAGCTGTCAGCGAGCCATATCCTCCGTGAGAACCGCTTTGCAACCGCGAGCCAAAAAGTCTGTGAGAGCCACTTTGACACTGCGAGCCTGTGGTTACATGAGAACCGCGCAGAAAAAGCGAGCCTTGCTCATCTTGAGAACCAGTGAGCTAATGCGAGCCGAGGTATTGATGACTGAGAACCTTAAGAACGTCGCGAGCCATAAGTTGCATGAGAACCTGCAAAGTTTAGCGAGCCACCAAGGGATGAGAACCAGACACGCACAGCGAGCCAAAATGCCAATGTGAACCCTGTCATAGAAGCGAGCCATGTAGGCGCTGAGAACCAACTAGGATACGCGAACCATTCAGGATAAGAGAACCCGACTGATAATGTGATCCTTCCAAAGTCTGAGAACCCAGATCACGGTGAGAGCCGATGCTGTTTGTGAACCATCCACAGGAATGCGAGCCGTATGACGTTTGAGAACCATCCACGATACGCGAGCCAGGCGATGCAAGAGAACCATCCAAGATCAGCGAGCCTTGAATAATTCGAGAACCAACATTGTACTGTGAGCCTGAATCTGATGAGAACCACCCTGTGGAAGCGAGCCGACACGCAATGAGAACCTTGTGTGCTCTGTGATCCATAATTTTGTTGAGAACCAACGTGCCAATGAGAGCCGAAGTTCAAATGAGAACCATCCATAGTTCGCGAGCCAAAAATGCGAAGAGAACCAAAGGCGTTCAGCGAGCCGTCTTCTAATGAGAACCATTTATCGATTGCGATCCAAAGCGTGCTTGAGAGCCAAAATTCCTTTGAGAGCCTGCAAAAAAGCTGAGAACCAAATGTGCATTGCGATCCCAATGAAACGAGGGAACCAAGTGTAACTTGAGAGCCAAGTGTTTCGAGAGAACCCGATATTAGCTGCGAGCCGTGTGGAAAGTTGGAACCTAAAAACTGCCTGCGAGCCAAAATCCTGATGGGAACCAGAAAGGGCTAGCGAGCCATAAAAATTGAGCGAACCGGAACTTCACGCGAGCCATGCGATTATTGAGAACCTTTTTTGAGACGCGAGCCGTATTGAAGTGAGAACCGAAGAAACAAACGCGAGCCAAAATGATTTTGAGAACCATACGTTGACTGCGAGCCGTCTTGAAATTGCGAACCGTTATGACGCTGCGAACCATGTGTGCTGTGAGAACCGATACTCATGTGTGCGTCGATGATGGGGACCAGGTGAAGACCTGGTTCCCCCACGCATCCCAGCCTGGCTCACGGTGCCTGGCGAAGAGCTCCAGGTAGGGACCTGGGAACAGCGCCCTGATGTTCTCGTACTGCTCTGGCGGTTTGCGAGAGTGCTCCCGCCGCGGGGACAGGATGAAGTCCCGCACTGATCCAGACATGCGCTTCGGTGCCCCGCGCGTAGCCAGGAGGCAGGGCTCCAGGTTCTTCCTGGTGCCGTAGCCCGTGCCGAATGCAAACTTCCCGGTCGCCTCGTTGTACTTGATCCACTCCCAGGCCAGGCCCTTGTACGTGAAGCCCCAGGCGTCGATCACCTTGAAAGCATCCTGGATCGTTGGCCAGGTCGCCCACATGAACAGGGCTGAGTCCTTGGCTGCGAGCGAGCCGACAGGGAGGTTGCGGATGTCCTCCGCTGTCATGCAGTCGTAGTGAGCCTGGGCACTCTTCGCCAGGCCCTTCTCTGACCTGGTCTTGAACGTCCAGGGCGGGTCAGCCAGGATCACGCCGTACTTGCCACGAGGGATGCCCTCGAAGTCGTTGTTGCTCTTGCTGATCATCGACGCTTCAGGCCGAGCTTGAGTGGAACCACGTTGCCCTTGTAGGGGACGCGATGGTACGCGCGCGCGTGATGGTGCGGGCAGTACACCGACCGCTCGTGCTGAGGGTGCCCGCAGTGCTGCCAGGTGGGCGTGGCGGGGTCACCATGGACCCAGCGACAGGCACCATCTTCCGGTGGCGTTGATGGCTTGCCGATGGGCTGCGGCTCAGTCTTGTGGCGAGAGACATCCTTCATGCCCTCGACGGCAACAGCTGGCGCGATCCTCTTCCTGGGCTTCGGCGGCGCCACGAAGTTCTTGCGCGACTCACGCAGCTTCTTCGCTGTCCGACCGTAGGTGATGCCGAGCCTGGCCGCGCGCCCACAGACGGCGTTCTTCGTGATGCCCATGCGCTCAGCCGCAGCTGCCGCCGAGAGCCCACAGTTGACCAGGAGCTCCTTGAGCTGGCTGTCGCGCTCTGCCGTCCACCTGGCATCATCCATCGCCTTCCGGCGCACCACGTTGCGTGTCATGTCTTTCCTTGCCTTTGTCACAGCGAGATACCTTCCTGAAGAAGTCGTGAGCCCCGAAGGGCGAGTGAGTAGTCGAGGATCGCCAGGGCATCGGCCTCGTGGTCGGTCTCCACCACCCAGCCCAGTTGCTTGCACCTGGTCATGACGGCCCGCTTGATCTCCTCGGACTTCCTGGGAGTCATGCCCTTGCCCAGGAAGTGGCGCCGGACAGTGCCAGGCGCCGCCTCGAAGACGCCGAGCCCGGCATCGTGGCACTCGACCTCGATGAGGCCGCCCAGGGCGAACATCTTGCGGATCGTGTAGACGTTGTTGAAGCGGTTGAGGACCGGGCTCTCGTACACCACCTCGGTGACCCTGTAGCGCTGGAAGAGGCTGTAGAGGAACGTCCTGGTGTCGACCAGGAAGGTGGCCAGGTCATCCCTGGTCTTGACTGGCTCGTACGTCCCCCACTTGGGGCGGAGGTGAGCTGCTCCCACAGCCCACCCGAAACCCTCAGTGCCAGGATCGATTGCCAGGATCGTGTGTTGGCTCATTGCCTGGTCGACACGCCGAGCAGTTCGGACTGACCCTCGTGCCACCCCTCCAGCCATGCCTGGGAGAGCAGCTGGTGGCCATTGAACGGGTTGTCGGCAGTCGACACAGCCTCCAGGCCAGCCTGCTTCCCACGGTCCTTGGCCTTGTTGTAGGCATCGGCCGGATCATTCAGGCCGTCAGACCAGAAAGTCAGCTGCGTGCCGATTGGCAGCCCGGCCGCGCGCATGGCCCAGACGGAGGCCTGCATCTCCTCGGACACCTCGGACTCATCACGCTTCGAGAGCTCGTACATCGCCTTGAGCACGCGCTTCGTCACGCCGCGCGACTTGAGGATGTCAGCGGCGTCGGCATAAATCTTGTCCAGGGCGGTCTTCGCCTGCTGCCGCTCAGCGCGCAGCTTGGCCAGGACCTTCTCGTAGTCGCGCTCTTCGCCCTGGATCAGGACGAACCAGCGGCGGAGGTCGGCTTCTGTCGCCAGGTTTGCGGTGTGGAGTTTCTTCTCGGCCTGCGGAGCTTCCTCCTTGTCGGCCGGAGCGAAGAGGGCCTCAGCCTTCTTCTTCGCGCGAGCTCTCGTCTCGCCAATGTCATCGCGCACTTCGCGCGGCTTACGTGGTGTTGATGCGTTGAGTTTGGTGGCCATCGGTTCTCATCCGTTTGGGGAAAGGAGAAGAGGGCGACCACCGAGCGCTGTTTGGTGATCGCCCCCTATCCGTCATCGCGGGGCTGTGCGGCTGACGAATACCGTAGACTCTGCCGACCGAATCAGGCCGTCAAGAGCCAGTTTGACTCAGGCAAAGAAGTGCTTCGGCGTCAGTTTGATCCCTGCCAGCTTTGCAGCCTTGAGGATCGCCTCCTGCCGATGCGCCGGGATGAACCCGAACTTGCGCCAGCCGGAGATCGTGGTCGCTGGAATCCCTGTCACCCTGGATGCGGGGCGGACCCCGCCCAGGAGGGCGATGATCCGGTCAGCCTGAGTGGAGTTCTCAGTAACCGGGGCGGCCTTTGGGGCCGTTTTTGTTTTCTTGGTCATGGTGAGAGACCAGATAAACCGCGGATTCCTGCGGGTCAACAGCTGATGTGCGGTTCACCAGCACATTTTTTGCTCTCAACCTATTGACTGGTGTACTGGTAAGCCGTACATGAACGTCACACCGACGGCGTTGGGCCGGAGGTTACAGGAGACTTAGACAATGAAGTACGGAAAGACACTGAACGAGCTGGCAGCCGAGCTTACCCGCCAGAACGAAGCGAAGGCGGACTACATCGCGGACACCCGCGAGCTGGCCGTCATCCCTGGCCGCGGTGAAGACAAGCGTCCTCACCTGGTCGTTAACAACGTCGGCGAGTTCCCGATCAAGGACCTTGCCCTCGACCAGATGGGTGCCCGCGTTGGTATTCACGCGACGTACCTACAGAAGATGAAGGAGGAAGCTCCGCACCTCCTCGCGACGAACCTCAACCACTGGTTCGGCGAATCTCCGGAGCGCCGCATGGTTCGCACCCTCGACGGTGAGAACCGCGCATTCCTGTCGGATCGCTTCAAGCGCGTCGACAACTACGACCTGGTCCAGGTGGCCCTTCCGGCCATCATGGAAATCCCAGGCCTCACGGTTCGCTCCTGTGAGGTGACGGAGCGCCGCCTGTATGTGAAGGCGACGTTCACGCACCTGGAGCGTGAGATCAAGTCGGCGCGCAAGGGCGACATCGTCCGCGGCGGCCTGATGTTCGGGAACTCGGAAGTGGGCCACGGCTCGATTTTCGTTACCCCGTGGGCTGAGTACCTGTGGTGTGAGAACGGTGCCGTCCGCGAAGGCGGCAAGCGCTGGGCGCATCTCGGCCGCAAGGTCGAGCTGTCCGGGGACCAGGTAAAGTACCTGTCCCAGGAGACCATCGAAGCGGGCGACCGCTTTGACCTCCTGGCATTCCGTGACCACGTCAAGGCCGCGCTCGATGAGCAGGTCTTTGGCGAATGGATCGAGAAGGTCCAGGGAACCACGGAGCGCCAGGTGCAGGGCAACCCGGTCAAGGCTGTCGAAGCCTTGGTCAAGACGGTCGGCCTGACCAAGAATGAGGGTGTGGACGTGCTCCGCCACCTCATCCAGGGCGGCGACCTGTCCCAGTACGGGCTGTACAATGCCGTGACCCGCACGGCCGAGGACGCGAAGTCTTACGACCGCGCGACCGAGATCGAAACCATCGGCCAGAAGGTCATCGACCTGACGGCCCGTGAGTGGCGGGAGGTGGCCGAGGCGGCCTAGTCCAACAAAAAAGGGTGGCTCCTGGTGGGGCCACCCAAGTTGGTCATGGAGGAGTACCGAAATGAGCTAACTGGCTCACGTCGGATTTAGCCCAGGTTGCCTGGGGACACAATGGTGAAGAAGGAATAATTTCAATGTTCGATCTGCTGATGGCCTGCGCCATCCTCTCGACGCTGACAGCGTTCATCGCAGTCGCGTTTTTCCGCACCCGGCTCATGCGCCTGGTTGGCGGCAACGAAAACAGGCTGCTCCTGGTATTGGCAGCCGACATCGTGGTCTCGACAGCCTTGCTGTTCGGGATTACGGTACTCACAGCCGGGTAGGGATGTCTCCTGCCCTCACCTGGCAAGGGGCGCACATCTCGGCAGGGGTGTGCGCCCCGAACTTTCTGGAGTGACACATGAGAAAGCCGACCTCCTACTCTGTCTCCCACGCCTGGTACATCCAGGTGATGGAGGGGAAGAACCCGCCAATCACCCACGAGCCCCAGTGCGGCTGGTTCAAGCGCAAGCTGGTCAAAGGTGGGCCATGGGTTCCGGTCTCGATCTTCCTGATCTCGCCAACTGACGAAGACGGGAACCTCGATGGGCCGGAGGAGATGAGGTGCTACGTCAACGGCAAGGCCGCTGACCCTGGAGAGCAGTGGACGTATGTGGCCGACAGGCCAATCACACTGCAAGAGTTTGACTACCTGGTCGACCTGGCTGGGTGGGCCAAGAAGAATGATGATCGGGAGCCCCTGGCGAACCCGACAAAGAAGATCAACCACCTGGAGACACCGATCCCGGTGTTCAAAACAAGAAAGAGGAAGTGACTGAAATGGATGACCTGTTCGAAACTACCGAAGTGACACCTGGCCTGGGCCACAACCGCGCCCCGGCAAACGCAACCGTCGACCTGGCCTATGCGGCTGTCCAGCGGATCGTGCCGGAGCTCCCGGCATGGCTGGAGCAGCGCCATGCGGCGATTGACACCCGCGTGAAAGACCTGATCGCAGCGGCCGGACGAGTGCCGGACAAGATCAAGCTGTCCGACGCGGCAACAGCCGAGAAGTTCTCCGACCTCCGGAAGCAACTCCAGACCGCCATCAAGGCTGCGAACGCCGCACGCCTGTATGACAAGAAGGTTTTCGATGAGCCTGGCAAGGTCATCCACACTTTTTGGGGCAAGCGCATCGACCAGCTGGAGGCCATCCAGAATCGTGTCGACCGCACCATCAAGACCTATATGGTTGAGACCGAAGCTCACAACCGCAAGCTCGCCGACGAGGCCCGCCGCAAGGAAGAAGAGCGCGTTGCCAAGCTCCAGGCAAAAGGCAAGGAGGTCACGGCTGTTGAGCCCGCACCAGAACCTGAAAAGGTCAAGCTGTCCGGCGACCTTGGATCGACCACGTCGACCAGAAAGGTCTGGACGTTCCGCGACCTGGACCGCAACGAAATCGACCTCGAAGCGCTCCGGCCGTACTTGACACTGGAGGCGATTGAGGGTGCTGTCCGACAGTACATCCGCGCCGGGAACCGCAACATCAAAGGCGCCACCGTCTTTGAAGACACGCAGATCACAACGAGGTAAGCCGTGAACCAGCAAGTAGAAGTTATTGACCGCCAGACTGGCGAAATCCACTCCGTCAACCCTGACCTGGGGCCGCTTCCGGCAGTCGACGGGGACCTGCATCAGCAGATCACCACGGCACGGCGCTACCCGCGTTCGGTGAAGAAGTTCCGCGACAAGGTCCTGGAGCTCGCCACCCTGAACGAAGCCGTCGCCGGGGAGTGCATCTACGCGCTCCCCCGTGGCGGCAAGGTGATCGAGGGCCCGTCCGTCCGCTTCGCCGAGATTGTCCAGTCAGCCTGGGGCAACTGCCGGGTCGGCGGGAAGGTCGTGGCCGAGGATGACAAGTTCCTGGTGTGCCAGGGGATGTTTCACGACCTGGAATCCAACTCGGCCATCGCCATGGAGACCAGGCGCCGGATCACGGACTCCAAGGGCAAGCGCTACAACGACGATATGGTCGGGGTTGCCGGGGCCGCTGGCACGTCCATTGCCATCCGCAATGCCGTCCTCCGCGGCGTGCCCAAGGCCTTCTGGGCTGACCTCTACGAGGCAGCCAGGCAGGTTGTGGCCGGGGACTTCAAGACCCTCGCCAATCGCCGTGCGGCGGCCCTCCAGGCGTTTGTGATCTACGGGGTGACCCCTGACCAGATTTACAACCTCCTGGGCGTCCAGGCCGACGTGGATGTCACCCTGGACCACCTGGTTCAGCTGCGTGGCGTCCTCAACGCCATCAAGGATGGCTCTTCGACGGTCGAGGAGGTATTCGGTGCCCCGACGGCAAAGGTCGCCCAGGCGCGTCCTGAGAAGCCGAAGGAGGAGCCGAAGCCAAAGGAGGCAGCCAAGGCCAAGGCAGAGCCTGCCAAGGCCGATAAGCCGAAGGAGGAGCCGAAGCCAGCCGCCGAGGCAAAGCCGTCTGTGGAGGCCCAGGAGGGCGCCACGGAGGTTGAAATCTCGGAAGGCCTCGAACAGGCCCTGTCGCAAATCCCGAAGGTCAATGACATCGAGGAGCTCCGCGGCATGGCCAACATCCTCAAGGAAGAGCTCCACGAGGGTGAGTATTCGGTCTGGGAAGCGGCAGCCAAGTCGCGCGCGGCAGTCCTTACGAAGGGAGGGAAGAAGTGACCATATCAGACAAGTCCCTGAAGCGCCTGAAGGAGTACGACAAGCACCTGGTCGACGGCGTCACCAAGCTGCGTGACGCCTCCGTGTGCAAGTGCGGGAAGTGCGATGTGAAGCGCCGCGTGCTGATGCAGCTGGTCGAGCAGCTGCGGATGGCACTGATCGAGCCACTGCACGATGGCGACACCTACGAGTGCCTGTCAGCGACCCTGTCGATGGCGGCCATCCTGGAGGACTACGTCGGCAGATATGTCTCTGAGCCGTTCTGGGCCAAGTACACGTCTCCGACGCTGGCTGAGAAGGGTGTGATCCCGAAGAAGGGGATGGACCGAGATGATCGCATCGCCGCGTACCAGGAGCTCGTTTTCCTGGCGCAGCACTACCAGATGAAGTCGGACAAGGTGTCTGCCCTTGCTGATGACTTCACCGACAAGCCTGGGCAGCCGACTGTGTCTGGGACATTCGTTCCGCTTGGCGAGGTGATCTCGAAGATCATTGGCGACATGCAGAAGAAAAAAATGGGGCCGAAGCCCCGCAAGTCAGGAAAGAAAAAGCCTGGCTAGAGAGCGGCTGTTGCCGCTTCTCCGTAGTACCACTCAGGATACCGATCAGGCGGGCACAAGGTCCGCCTGATTGCGTTGTGGACCTTGATGTTCTCCTTCGTCTTTTCCGTGTCCGCCTGGCGCCAGGTCATCTGACCGATTGCGGCGCACAACGTCCTGACAGGATCGTGCGTGACCTTCGGTTGCGGCTTCGGGAAGAGAGTGCAGGCGGCCATGGTCATGACCACTGCCAACATCACACAAGCTCTGATCATGGCCTCATATCCTTGTCAGGTTCGTTGATCAGGTTGGGGGAGGCATTGAGCCGCTTCCGCAGCTCTTCTGCCGTGGCTTTGCCCAGGGCGATTGCCGCCAGGTCGGCCTTGAGGTTTTCGGACTCGACCAGCTTACGCATGGCCTTCTCCTTCTCGGAAGCATCCAGCCTGGTCATGATCATGTTGACCAGCTGGATGAGACCGAGAGCCAGCGAGAGCCAGACGCTCACGCAGCAAGCCTTGCAGTCGAGCCTTCAGGCGCCTTCTGGACCAGGTGATCAACCTTGACCGTGAACGGCTTCATGAAGTGGATAGGCTGTGCAGCCTGCGTTCGACCGACACCAGTGATGATGATGCCGACAAAGCCGACAAGGACTGAGATCAGCTCGATCCAGTTCTTTGTGCCGATGGCTTCGACAGCCTTGGGGACGATGTCGATGGCGGCCTGCTGCGTGTCGGGACCAACAGTGATTCCGAACGCGGACAGGATGGCTGACAGGATGGTGATGACGATGCCCCAGGTCGTGATGGACTCGTACCAGGGCTTTGATTGAACTTCCATTGCAGTGTCCTCCTTTGTTGGACACTGCCCTTGTACCCCGCCAGGAGCTCTCAGGGAAGCGGGGTGACTTCGTCGTATCGGCCGATGAAGCTGGTCACGTTCCCGGACTCAGTCATGACTGGCATGGCCAGGGCCTTCACGGAGTAAGTCTTGCCGGACCTGGATTTAACCTTGAAGTGACCCTCGAAGATGCGCTTCCTGGTCACTGCGTCATGCCATTCTTCGTAGACCCTGGATCGATCTTCCGGATGGATGAAATTCTCCCACCCGGCGCCCGTGAGCTCAGCCACGGTTCTCTCTGACAGTTTTGCGAATGCAGTGTTGATGCGGATGTAGGCGCCGGACGGGTCGCACTCCCAGATCGGCTTGTCGGTCAGCGTCTCGGCGAAGTTCCACTGGTACGCCTTGATCCGGTCGACAGCCTCCATCATCTGGGACACGACGCCAGCGTTCTCGACAGACAGCTTGTGAGCCTGCTTCACCATGTCGAACATGGAGGTGCCACCGTTCGGTGTCATCTGCCTGACGATCTCGTTGACGCTGCTTTGCATCGCCTCGAAGCGCTTTCTTCCTGTCATCAACATTCGAACCACCCACAATCCGCCACCGGAGATTGCCGTTAAAAGGACGATGAACTCATTCAGGCTTGCAGCCTCTTTGAGAAGGTACTCTAGCATCGCACCACACCCCGTTACCCAACTCGTGCGAACTGAAAATGCTGCGCGTCCGGTCGCTTGTTCCATCGACCTCCCCACACAGCTCCGGCGTCTTCGAAAATCTTGACCACCGGAAGTGGGATCATGCCCTTGGCCGCGTCGTGCTTCTTGCCGAGCGGGTTGCGGACTGGGTCGAGGTCTATCGCAGCTGCATACGCATGGGTCGACAGCTTGGATGACCCGCGCGAGGTGCGGAAGTTGTACACGCCGCCGCACTGGTCAAGGCCAAGGCGCTGGCGCTCTTCTTCGGTCGGGTACGCCAGGGCGATCTTCCGGAGGCAGTCCAGGAGTGTGGCGGCGCACTTCTTGTGGACGGCAATCTTCTTGACCTGAACCGCGGGGGACCAGGACCAGTACATCCGGTATGGCGGGATGATGCGGATCAGGTTGGCGTCTTCCCAGGCGCGGTCGGCAATACCGTCGCCGTTGACGTCGGGGTTGCCATAGAAGGCACGCATTTCAGATTGAAGAGGCCACTGAGTTGGCATCACACGAAACTCCCCAGGAGGGCAATGGTTGCCCAGGACACTGACCCAACGATAACTTCAGATGCGTCACCCTTCCAGGGGGTCTTGAAGCCAAGAAGGTAAAGGGGGCCGTGAAGCAATCCGGTGACAGCGTAAACGCCAGCAACGACTGGGGACACGAAGAACACTGGTGCAATTGCGATGGTGTTTCGGAGGAGCCCGATGAAGCTCATGCCAACCATGTGGAAGGCGAACACCCTTGACTCTGGCCAGGTGGCGTCAGGCTTGCCGCCGAAGACCCAGGGGAGCCAGAAGGTGACGAGCTCCAGGTCCTGGCCGCCGCCCTCCCAGTGACCCTTTCTGAGGTCCTCGATGTTGTAAACCATATGAGCTCCATGGCCGAGAAGTGCCATTGAGCCAAATATGGTGACCACCAGCTCCAGGCCGACGAGCGGGGATGTGGACCAGAGGAACATGACCCAGGCCGCAGTGGGTATGGCCCAGATGAGCCTCATGGTCTGAGTCCGCTGTTTGCCACCCCACTCCCAGCCAAAGCGTCTTGAGAGGTTCGAGAAGGCGCCGCCCCGGAGTCGGTACAAGGCGCCGCCGACCAGGATGCCAACGATGATGGTGATGAGAAGTGTTGTCACAGCACACCCATGATCTTGGAGGCAAACCAGACCGCAAGTCCGATGTACCAGGCGATGAAGCATCCCAGGATGGCAACTGTGCCGTAGAACGTCAGGTCGTGAATTTCGCGCATGTGATCACCTCGTGAAACTTGGAAGGACGCGGCGAAGCTCGTCAGCATCTCTCGCCTTTGAGATCGCTCTCTGCCACGTCATCTTGTTGAGCTTGATTGGCTTCTTTCCGTACAGGTCGAGCTCTCGCTTCTTGTTTTCGGCATCCGTCATGTGGACGATCTTCTTCCACTGAATCAGCCTGGCTTGCTCCAGGTCCACGTACGGGATGCCTGAGTTCGATCCCTTCCTGGTCCAAGCATCCCTGAACCATCGGTCTGGAAGTTCGGATGAGTGGATTTTCTGGAAGTCAAACCCTCGCCTGGCGCAGTCGCGGTCACGAATAACCTCCCAGGCCTCGGACTCAGTTACCCCGCCAAAGGCAACCGCAAGCGCAAATCTGGTGGCGTGCTCCTCATCGATGCCGGACTCAACCTGGCGCCTGATCTGCTCTTCGATGTAGCCGCGCGGGCGGTCGTCCCACCAGCCGCCAGCCTGCATGACGCAGAAGATGTTGCGCGTCGGGTAGCAGACAGAGACCCCGCCATCATGCCGTGTGAAGAGGATGCCGTCTTTCATCATCACTGGTCACCGTGGGCCACGATGCCGTGGTAGGTCGGGTCTGTTGCAGCCGCACCGTCAGACGCAAACGTGATCTGGACTGCTGCCGCTGTTGGCGTCGACCCTTGAGTAATTGCGCCCCACAGGGCACTATTGGTTGCTGGTCGTTGACAGATCGTAGTCGGTATGTACGAGGCGCTGCTGAAAGCTGTTGTCCACGTAACGGTTGTTGTTCCAACGGCATCATCTGTCAGTGATGTGACGTTGTAGCTGTCATCTCCTGGAGACTCCGGGGCGCCAGACGCGCTCCAGTTATTTCCGACCGTCCATGCCTTAGCGACACCGTCATGCCACTTCATCGTGTTCGGTGTAACCAGCTTGGCAGTCGATGTCCCAGCCTCCATCTCCGCCTGGGTTGCGGTCATAGTTGTAAGGGTGATCTTCTTCGGAACCTTGCCGCTGATGTCGTACATCAGGAACTCATCACCAACGGCAAGGGCTGTTTCTGCCGTGAGCGCTGTGATTGCTGCCGGGACAAAGCCCGCATTCTCAATGAGCCAGCACGAGTCGCTTCCAGAATAGACTGCGCGATACACGTTGTTGGCGATGATCTCTCCGCCGTTGCAAGCTGTCACACCAGCTGACCCCATCACCCTGGCTGACACGGCACCAAGGCCAGCGTAGTTGATTGTGGTTGCGGCTGTGTTTGTGGAGCTGGCGCGGAAGTAGACCTCCATGCCTGACGCCAATGCGGTAGGCGTTACCGTCGGAGTGACCGTGATCGCGTTCGCCGAGCCGCCAGTCGTGCCGTACGAGAAGCCTTGCTGGATCGCAGCTGCAACAGTGGCCGGAGTCATCCCCAGGGTAGATGACGTCCCGGTCAAAGCCTCAGCAGTGGTAGCAAGCTCTACGATGCCAGAGACGGTCGTTGTCGCAGCCGACACGGCCGCCGCAGCGACGTCCTCGGCCGTCCAGATCGTGGCGTCGGCTGATGTCTTGAGGACCACGTCGTACGTGCCGGACCCCAGGAATATCTGGCCGAACATGCCGTTTGCGTCCGCAACAACCGGGTTCGCGTTCGGGACAGACAGGTCCTTGTCCGAGTACGTGTCCAGCGGGGTAGTGGTCCCGGCCACGTAGAAGTACAGCTTGGCTGCCGGGTATGGCGTCCCTGAACCGTTGATGGGGTGCAGGTACGGGACAGGGAAGCGTGAGAATGCTGACATGGCTCAGAACCTTCCGAGGTTGCGGTAATAGTCAATCAGCGGGTCATCCTGAGAGCCTCCAGGGGTGCGGACTTTCGTCCTCCCTGACGGCTTGGGCTGCGGCGCTGCTTTCTGTTCCTCGGCGGCGTATGCTTCCTGCGGCCCCTTCCTCAGCCCGGTGAGAACCCGGACCTCGTTTGGCAGCGCGAGGCGCAACATAGCACCAAGGTGACGGACGGCGCCATCCCCCAGACCCTCGTCGCCGCCGATAATGCCGATCCAGTTCAGCCTGGCCGTGTCACCGTTAATGACACCGTTGATGCGGCCGACGGGTCGCCCGCGGTACATCAGGGCGAACTGGAAGTTATTCGGGGTCCGGCGCATGTCGAGCCAGTCCTTGCGGTACACGCGCTTGAGGTCGGCCTCGTCGGAGGACAGGCGGACGTCTTCGTCCAGGTTCTCCCACTGGCCACCAAAGCCTTCCCGGAGGCTGTCCAGGAAGTCACCTGACTGCGGAGCGTCCTCCCACTCAGTCTGGTACCGAAGGTGCCGCTTCTTGAGGGACCAGGAGCCAGTGTTGAACACCGACTTAAGCTGGTTCGGGTAGAAAGCGATGTAGCTTGGCACCTTCTGCTCTCTGGCTTGCTTCATGGCACGCTCAGCCTGGAGAACAGCTGCCCACTCGGCCGGAGCGCTCATTGGATCAACGCCGCTTGGGTTGCGCCCTGGGTTGGCCCGCTCAACGGCTTTAAGGTGATTTTCAACGGCAGCCCTGTGCGCTTTCTCCGCGGCGATCCAGCCCTCTTTTTCGTACTCGTTGTAGTACACAATGGAGTCGTACCCCTTCGACACAAAAAGCTTTTTCAGGTGGTGCAGGCTCCTCGGCTTCCACTCGCCATGAGCGTCCTTCTGGTTCCTGGCGAAAGCATTGAGTTCGTCAATCGTGAATGGGAGCATTGGGTCACCATCCGCAAACATCCTGAAGAGCTGGCGATAGATCATGTCCGTATCCCACCCAGAATTATCTTTCAGGGTGAACGGGTTCTTGATGTTCGAGTACAGCTTCATGATGTTCGGGCGGAACTTGTCATCGCTGTGCGCGTCAGCGTTTTCAGCCTTGATGAGGTATCGCTCGTTCGCCTGACCAGCGGTTCCAAAGTGGAAGCCGATGTCATCAGGGTTCCTGCGGAACCTGTCGAAGTCAGCTCCGGTTGCATGGAACACAGGGATCGGCTCACCGTCAGCCGTCTTCAGCAGGCCGTCACCAAGCCACTTCTTGAAGTTCTCCGTCTTTATGTAGTCCTCACCCTCGACCTGGTAGCGGATGTCTTCCAGGCGGCTAGACCACGTTCCGCGGTTGAACACGGACTTGATCTGGTTCGGTCGGAAGGCAATGTAGTGCGAGACTTCCTGTGGTTTGATCCAGCGCCACCTTCCGTTCACATGGCGGTCAATGATGCCGTCGTAGCCAAGAGTCTCCAGGCCCTGGCGGAACAGCTCAGAGTGCAGATTGTTTCCATTGTCATCGATGATGTCGTAGATGCGGTCATCATCCTTCAGCTTGATGATGAGCTGGTCAGCCTCGATCCCGTCGCCATGGTTCAGGTCAAGGGCAAGCTCGTTGATGACTTCAGACAGCTTCCCGTGGCCATCCATAATCGGGTTGAGTCCTTCCGCGTGCTTCACGGCCTGGGCCAGTCTGATCAGGTCCCTGTACTTGAACCTGGTCTGCCCTGGGCCACCGATTGTGACCGGGTTCTGGATGGACAGGTATACTGGGTAAACAACGCCCTCATTGTCAGAGCCAGCCCAGAAGTCCTCCTCAGTGGCATCCGGGTTTTCATCCAGGAACTTGCCCAGCTTGGCCTGGATGTCAGGCGCGCTACTTTTCGCATAATTGTCCGATGCGTCTTCAGGGTGATCGGTGAAGTAGAACCTCCGTCCCAGGAAAGTCTCGCCATACGCAGCACCCTTGCTGAACGACATGAAGTCTTTCATCGACCCATGGAACACCCGAAGCGGGTGGCCGAGGGCGTCAACGATCTTCGATTTCTTGAACCACACCTTAAAGCGCGGCGTGTTCACTGCCGGGTCAGCAGGGATGAGGCCGTCCGGCGTCTCGATCTGGTATGTCATGCGCGGATCGTTTGGATCGTACGCACCAGAGTTCCCAATGGCAGACTTGAGTTGGCCCTGGTCAAACACGCGATACTCAACTGCGTCTTTGGCCGCGCTCCATCCGAGATGGATGGCCCCATCGTAGCCCTTGGACTTTGCCAGGTCGACAAAGTCGCGGTTATCCAAAAGGATGTTTGATTGGGCATACAGCTCATTGATCGCATCAGGGTTTGCGTCCAGAAGCTCGCGCACTGAACCGTAGTCGCTGTACTTCTCGTCCCAGACGCTGGTGTCTCTTATTGCGGTCTCAATTCGCTCGCTTCCGTCGATGACCTTCATGAGCGCAGGAAGGCCGAGCTTCTTTGCGAGCGGGCCAAGCTCAGCAAACGGGTCATCCTTCTCAACGAAAAGTGGGTTCTCGATCCTGGCGTAATATTTCCCAACCCTGGGAGCTGTGACAGACTTGTCAAACCGTCGGTCGTTTGGCTCCCCTGCGTAAAGGTTTGCAATGCTCACATCGTCTGTAAGCGTGATGGACGGGAGCCTGCTCTGGATGTCGCGACCGTCTGATTTTCCGTGCTCGCCACGGTACAACTCAATCGGCCTCCCACCTGGCTTCAGGTCTTCTGTAGCGTACGACTTGCCGAAGAACCTCTTGAACTCAGGCGTGTCGTGGTGGTCGACCTGGTACCTGGCTGGATCGTTCGCATGGTCGGGCGTCTCAACCTGGTACTTGAGGAAGCGCTTCGTCGGCTGCTCCGGTGAACCCTGCATCCACATGCGGGCCTTCTCAGAAATCTTGACCCCGTGAACAGTGTGCAGCTTGTTGAAGGTCCTGTTCTCGGCGACAGCCGGGAGGTTCTGCGGTGGCTCGATGAGCTCATGGCTGTAGTCGGTGTAGCCATGCTCGCGAAGCAAGCGCTCGCGATCATCAGCCAGGCGCTGCGCGTTGGCCATGATGTCCTCGATCTCCTGCCTGGAGCTCCTGGTCAACCTGGCTTCCTGGACCGTGCCGTCAGGGCGCGTGCCACGCTGGATGAGTGTAAACTCCTGCTTCGGGACAGGTGAGGAAGTCCTCGTAGTGGAACCAATGTCGAGCGGCGCCCACCTCATGTCGAGGCTTTCGAGGAACTTCTTTGTCTCGCTCTGGATGCCGCGGTCGTAGTGGTTGATGATGCCAGGCGAGCGGAACTCGACCGAGTTGCCGTCCATGTGGCCTTCATCACTGCCAGTGTTGAAGATGTCGTTCGCAGCCTTCTTGCCGATGTATTTCCCAAGCTCAGTCTCGTCTACATCGGCGAGTCTGTGCGGGTCAGGCTTTCCACGAAGATTGATTTTGATCTTGGCCTTACCAGTCCCGCGGTCGATCTTGTAGTAGATGTCCTTGATTGCCGCCTTCAGCGCACTTCCGTACCGCTCGACCTGTTGGTCGCCAGTGGTGAGGGCAAGGTAGTCGTACCCGTTCTTGATGGCCTCGTGCAGGAGGATTTTGAACTCCAGGAGCGTCCATGACTGCTTGAACGGCATCCTCTCCGGCGCCACAGGGTCAAGGCGCTCATGCTTCTTGAGCGCACGCTCTTGCACTCTCGCAACTCTTCTCGCCCCGACATGGAACCCAATGTGACCCCGCAGTTCGGCACCGAAGCTCGTGGCCCCTGGGATGATGTCTGCAACTGGCTTCGCGTTCCAGAACGCTTCGTACAGGCTCCTGCCGAACGCCTCGGTTGCCATGCCACCACCGTGCATGACGTACTTCATGCCACCGTAGTCTACGAGCCTGTTCCACCGAGCCAAATCAAACCCACCCTTGTGAGTGATGAAATCTCTGTGGGCATTGTCGAAGCTGTACACATTGTCGATGAACCCGGTGACAAAGTCCCTCACAAGAACCTTGTTGAACTCTGGCTTGTCCTCATTCGGAGGGACATCGAGGGCAGCTGCGATCTCGTCAACCCGGCCACTGTCATTGAGCTTCTTGAAGAAGTTCGACCTGACCTGCATTCTGTTCTCAGAAGACTCTGACAGTTCCTCCGAGATTGCCGCCCTCACCTTCCCTGCAACGTCAATGTCAGCATCGCCATACCCAAGCGTCGGGCTTGGCTTGAAGCCGTATTTCTTGATCAGGGTCTGCCTGGCGTCAGAGGCGTCCTGGTGACCGTCAGACTGGAACTCCTGGGCGACCATGGCAACGCCACCGTCGGCCGTCTCAAAGTCGTTGGCGCGGAAATGGCCGATGACATTCTTTGAGACGCTCCCGAAGTGCGTCCTGATGTCTATCCCCTGGGTGTCCATGTTTGGAGCTGCAAGGATGTACTCGCGATAGTACTTGCCACCGCGAAGCACCCAGTTGCTGAACTTGGTGTCATCCCTCCTTGAGCTCCCACTGGACTGGTTCTGGAGGTCGCGCACACTGTACTCATCAATCACCCACTGCCGAACGGCAGCTTCATAACCAGGTGTGTCCTTCAGCTCTTCGAGCTCGTTCCGGTTGAGAACGTAGTCCAGGGCATCCTCGGTGAACTCTACAGCCTTCCCGATGTCGCCCTTGATGATGTCCCAGGCCTCGTTGTGAGCATCCTCCCACCACGAGTCGAAGTGACCGCTGTTCTCGCGATCAGCCGCCCTCTCCGCCTCGCGCGGCGAGAGACCTGTCTCTGTCCACTGATCATCAACCTTGTCCCAAACTCCGTAGTCATCCGTCTCTGTTTCATGGACGCCGTAGTACGGAGAGTTCTCCTTGATGTACTCGTCGGCGGCCTCCTGGGCTTCGTCTTCCGTCTCGCCCTTCAATGTCTCGACAACATCACCGTCGCCCCAATCATCGCGGACAACGACAATCCACCCCTCACCTTCCTGGCTTGGCTTGTCCGCGACGTACTTCTTTTCTCCAGCGCCGTGGTACAGTCGCAGCTTGCGCTGGGCGTAATTGTAATCATCACCGAAATTTTCGATGTATTCCTCAATGTCACCGTCAGGCGAGTACTCAACCAGCTCGTACTCTGTCTCTCGCCTTTGCCTGCTTTCGTACCTGTAGCGCGGGTTGGATTCACTGTCGAAGTCATCGTCTTCGTTGACCCACTCGTTTACAAGCTCATCAATCCTTTCCCGCAGATGAACTGTGTACCTGGAGTCGAGAGAGTCGATGTGCTCCGAGAGGCTGAATGTGGAATCCTCTGGGCGGGTTGCAACATCAGCATTCTTCCTGGCAACAAGCGGCTTCGTGCCATCGTCAAGCACCTTCATGATGATGTCGATGCGATTGCCCTGGCGATACTGGAACACCTGGTCAAGGCTGAGCTGCGTGTCCTTGTTCTCGGTGAAGTACTGGTCGAGGCCGGAGTCCCGGAGCTCTTCCAGCTTCACACCCTGCTTGGTCAGCTCTGCGCGCCACTGGGCGCCAGTACCCTTCTTCAGCTTCGTGCGGGCTGGGCTGTCCGGCATGAGGACTGTGTCCAGCTGGCTCTCAAGTGTCCCTGACAGGTCATCCGTGCTGACCTGGTACTTGAACAGCTGGCCGGACTTTACAGCCTCCACGGCTTCCGGTGTGACCCTCATGCCATGGACTTCGTGCAGTGGGATGAAGCTGTTGTTCTGCATCTCCCCGATCTTCTTCATGCCCAAGGTCATCTTGAGCTTGTCGGTGAGCGGCTTGATCTCCTTCGGAATGCCTCGGTCGTAATGATCCATGACGCCAGGGATAATGAAGTCGATGTTGTCCCCATCAAGAACGCCAACTTCCTCCGGGTGCTTGAATATCTGTTCGGCGGCACCCTTGCCGATGTAGCGCGCCAACTCAGACTGGGAGACCTTCGACAACTTCTTCGGCTCACCGCTGCGGAGGTTGATCTTGACGTTGGTCTTGTCACCGCTCCTGTTGAACTCGATGTTGCTGACAGCCTTTCGAAGGGCTGAGCCATACCTCTCAACCTGCTGCTGTCCAGTCGTGAACCCGACCCACTGGTGCCCGCGCATGACAGCGTCCCACAGTGCGATCTTGAAGGTCAGCAGGCCCCATGACTTTTTGTGAGGGACGCGCTCCGGTGCGATGGTAACGCCAGGGCCAACAGACTCCGTGTACGGCAGATGCTTTACTGCCTCCATCTTCCCTTCTCTGGAAGCCCTCATGCCCTTCAGGGCACGCCTGGTCATGACAACCGCATCATGCAGCGTCTTGGCCCCAGGGAAGCTCGAAGCCCCCTCTGGGAGAGTGAGGCCCTTGAGAAGTGTCCTGGTGTCCTCCAGGAAGGCTGCCCTGGCCCTCTTGCTTGAGAGGATTTTGTGCTTCGGGTTTGTCGACCTGCCCGTCATCTCAAGGGCGGCTATTACTACATCTTCGTACTTGATCTTCTTGTCGTGCGCGTTTGTCATCCCGATTTCGGACATGCTGCTGAGCAGGACCTCGACAAAGTCCAGAGCCATGTACGGGAGGTCGTCGCTGCCGTACGGCGTGCTTTCATCGAGATGAAGCATGGCAAACGACTTGAGCCTGCTCCTGTGGCCACCGAAGTCATCTCCAACCTTGAACGGGGCGAGCTGATCTACCAGAGCCCCAGCAAGGGCCCTGGTGTTCTGGAATGTATTGTCGTGCTCCTTTTTGAGCTCCTTGCCGCGGTTGAAGATTCCGGAGAACTCTTCGTCAATCGCCTTCTTGCCGAACCCAAGGTCAGGGCGCGGCGTGAACCCGAACTTCTTGATCAGCTCCTCTCGCGCTTCGCTGGCGCGCTGCATGACGTCGGACTGGAACTCGTCCGACATGTTCATGATCTCACCTTCCTCCGTGTAGAACTCGGCGAGGCGGAGGTGAGCAACGACGTTCTCATCTTCGTATCTGTGGAAGTGAGTGCCAACAACCTCACCACTCTCGACATTGAGGTCAGGGGCAGTGATCAGGTACTCGCGCCTGTAGTTGCCACCAGGCAGCGTCCACGAAGAGAAGCTGGTGTCATCCCGCCTGCTTCTGTTGAGAGACTCATTGCGATCAAACCGAAGGGTTTCAAGTCTGCGGAACTTGTCCACATCAAAGTGCGGGTATGGAATCACCAGGTCATCAGGGCGCCTGAAGTTGGTCGCCAGTGACATCGAGATTGCCGGGTTGAGTGCATCAAGCTCTGCTGTTACAGCGCTCCCGTAACTGTTTTTGATGACCTCCCTGGCAACCCTATGAGCAATCTCACCATCTTGTTCAAGCGCACGCCTGCGAATGGCTGTCGTGCGCTCCAGCCACATCTGGGCGTTGTTTTTGTTGGCGTTATCTCGGCTCTGGATCAACTCTTCCAGGGGCGCCATCAGGGAAATAGCCTCATGGCCGCTCCGCAGCTGCCTGATCAACCTGTATCTCGGTCGGCCAGTACCAGGTGTCGTATCAATCGGCCTGTACTCAACCCTGCCAGTCACTTTCGACTTCGCAATCTCTGCGGTTGCCCTGGCGATGACGTCCGCCCTGTCGTTGCCCTCAATGAGCTTGATCGACTGGCCGCGCTTGTTGCGTACAGGGTAGTAGTAGAAGTCCGGCTGGCCCTCGTTCTTGATCTCCTTCGGTTCAACCACCTGATCAGGGTCTGGGAAATGGTACATCATCTGATTCAGAGTGTTCGCGAGTTCGTTCTCGATGATCCTCCGATGGACATCGAGGCTGCGCCTCTCCGATCCAGCCCATGACTTGTTGAGTGGATCAATCCACCCTGAATCCAGCTCCTGCCCATTCGATCCAGTGATGACCCACCGACCTTCAACATCCCCTTGCCTGTCCAGGATGTAGTACGGATGGCGAGGGTCATGCGGCTTGTCGAAGCGATCCGGGTCCGCCAGAATTTCGTCGTGGGCCATGCGGGACAGCTCGTCCATGACCCTGTTGCGGATGTAGCGCCCAGAGCCACTGTGATCCACGTTGGAGAGCTCAGTCATCCTCTTGTCGAGATCAAGCGCCTTGAACTCCTCTTCGAGGCGGGCAAGCTCATCGTTCTCAGGCGTTGTCTTCACATCTTCTTCTGATGGCACGTACGATTTCGTGCCGTCATCAGCCATGACCAAGTGCAGCTCGATACGACGCTCCTCCCTGGCTGAGATGACGTCCTGGAGTGTCATTGGCTTGCTGGCATTGTCGGTCAGGAACGAGTCCAAGCCTGAATCCTTCAGCTCCTCCAGCTTGACGCCTTGCTTGATGAGCTCAGCCCGCCACTGCGAGCCAGTGCCCTTTTTGAGCTTCGTTCCGATTGCCGGGTTGTCCACCTTGCCATACAGCGTGTTGTCCAGCTGCGAACTGAGGACAGTGTCCCGAAGTGACTTGCGGTCGACCTGGTACGCCAGGGAGCCGTCAGGCGTGATTGCCAGCGTCGACCCTCTTGTCTTTCCCTGGAGCCTCTTGAGCTTGCGCGCCGCGCGCCTGGCCATGATGCCAGCGTCGAACATCGCGGCAATGTCTTCAGGGTTCAGCTTGCGTCCGAAGGCCCGCTTGAACGCCGTGCGGATGGCCTTCAGGATGCCCTCGATCCTGTACAGGGCGTTGCGAACGGCCTGCGGATAACCCTTCCACTTGTTGCGGTTGACGCCGAGCTCCTGGGCAATGGCCTCTTCGAAGCGATCCTCCGGCCTGTAGTTCTTGAGGAAGGCTTCGTGCGTCTTGGACAGCACGTTCTCGTACCACTCAACGAACGCTTCTCGCTCACCCTTCTTCCAGGCCTTGAGGTTGTCCATCAGCCACATGACTGTGTGGGTTGCCTCGTGGCGGGAGGTGCCCATCGCGTCCTTGTTGCGTCCGATGCCGACACCAATGCCAAGGAGGCTGGAGATACCGTTCACGTTGATGGCAGTGCCATCCTCAGTGAACCCAATGAACCGCTCGACAAACCTGACATCAGCCAGCGGGTTGATGCGCTTGATCTCAGACAGCAGGTTCTTGATCAGGTTGCGGAACTGCTTCTGCTGTTTCTTCGTGAGCGACACCTTCCTGGTGTCACCAGCCGCCTGCGTGACCGTCTTGTCTGTCGGCTCAGCGTCGACCTGGAAGTGCAGGTCAGCGACAGCGCGGATGGCATTGTCCCTGGCCATCACGTCGCCGGGCTCAACAAACACCATCCTCTTGACGCCATGATCCCTCAGACCGTCAATGAGCGCTTGAGGGGCGTCTTTGCCAAGGATGACCGCGCCCCACTCGTCAAGGTTCACGCGACCCCGCGGCTTCGCTTCGAAGTACGGAGAGGCCGTGTCCTCCATATCGACAAGGAACTTCTTGGCGACGTCAATGTCATTAGCGGTGAAGCCGGAGAAGCGTTCACCAACCTTCCTTGCGGAGCCGTTCGACCTGGCGACAGCGACGATGAACTCCTTGGCGCTGTCGATGAGGTTGAGCTTGTCCGACGTGGCGCCGCCGTCCCATGACTCTGCTCTGAGGCTCAGCTCCTCGATGACAGCGGTGTACTTTGCATCCAGCTCATCAAAGACCTTTGCCGACTCCTCAACGGACAGAAGCCTTCCGCTTTCAGACCTGATTTCCTCAAGCGACCGGAACTCCTTGGCCCCAAGCCCGCGGAAGTACGCCGCGTTGACGTAGTCATCCTTGTCGCCGCGGATCGGGCGCTGGTTCATCGCGCGAACCATGGCTTCAACTGTGAAGTTCGCAAGACGCTCAGTTTTGCCGCGGCGTGCTTCTCGCTTCACAATGCGCTTTGACGCGATGAGCTTGCCGAAGTTGAGGTTGAGCCATTCACGGAATCCAGGTGAGCCGATGGCCCACTCCCTGAGAGCCTTAACCTTCTCGCCCTCGGAAGACATGATCTTGTCTTTTGGGCGCTGGTGCCCTGCGTCCCTGGCGTACATCGTGACAACAGCATGGCTGTCAGCCAGGGCAATCAGGCCGACGTCACCGACCTTCTCCACGATCTGATCTGTGAGGAGTGATGACTTCGTCTCTTCCGCAACGGACTTGAGTGTCTTGTCAGTCTTCGAGCGCGCGGCCGGGTCGACAATGTACTTCGTCCGCGGAACGCCAGGTGAGTTGACGTCGGCCGAGAAGACGCGCGTGCCACTTGCAGGGTCGATGATGTCCTTTGTTGCCACGAACGTGACACCAGAACCGAAGGAGCCAACGTCGCCCAGGCCGTTTGCGTGCTTGATGATGGCGATGGAAGGCTTCGGGATTCCTGGATCAGGTGTTGAGAGCAGCTTGGCAAGGGCGCCATAGCTCATCTGGTGAACGGCAACGAGCTCGCGGGCAGGCGTTCCATCGTCAACCTGGTACCTGTAGAGGTTCTCGGCCATCTCTGGCACGAGGTCCATGGCCCACATCTTGTGCTGGCCACCATTGTTGTCGGTGTACGTGACCTGGTACGGGCGCTTGCCGTACTTCTTGCCGATCTCCTTGGCCCACTGGACCATCTTCTCGTCGTACAGCTTTTCGTGGAAGGAGCCGCCAAGCCTGTCGTTCTTGAGCTCGTCAGGACCGAGTGTGGTGTAATTACCAACGCCGTCTTCCGGCATGGAATCGATCTTCTTGAGAGCGCGGTTTGCGAGGTCCATGCCCAGGTATGCGCGGACACCTTCGTCAAACAGCCCCTGTCGCGACAGCACAACATCACCATTCAGGTCGCGCGCATAGATGTTGTACCTGGCGTTATCTGTCTTCTCGATCTGAATTTCACTCAGTCGCTGCCCGACATCGTTGCGCTTCATCTGCACGTCGCCAGATGTCCAGGTGAGGCGCTTCAGGCCCTTGTTGATCGCCTTGACCACCTCCGCCTTGAACACAGCCTTCGACCAGGACTTCTTCAGTGGGACGTTCTGCGGGCCTCTCGGCAGGTTCCTCACTTTCATGACATCGTTGATCGCGACCTTCGCCCTCTCGCTCACATCCTTCATCTTCGGGAGCTGCGCGGAGAGCTTGTCTGGGTCAACGTACTTCAGGATGCGGTTGCGCTCATCCTGTCTGAAAGTCTCCGGCCGCTCTGCAAACCTGATGAGGCCCTCGCGAAGTCCATTGACCCATGAGTACGATCTGCTGGGGTTGGTCTCCGTGAAGACGCTTTCGAGATCATCGAGCTTGCTTCCATTCAGCTCAACTCCTGGGAGGAGGCTATCATCCAGGAACGACATGTCCCGAAGGTCACCATCAATCAACTTCCTCTCGAATTCGCCGTGTGCAAACCGTGAGATTTCATTTGCCTCAGCCTCCGGCATGTCGCGCGTGGCCGTGTCCTTGTTGGCCTGGATGTAGTCTGACTGGTTTTCATCAATGTGGTGGGACCGCTCACCATCATTGAACACGAGCTCCCCTGTCCTGTCGTGCATGAGGACGTTGCCAGCGGAGTCCCAGTGGGTTGCATCTTCAGGGAAGTCATCACCAGGGGCGTGCTTCTTCGACCAGGCTGGATTGTCCTTGCGGAACTTCAGGTACGCGCGGTGCTCAGCCAGGAGGAGGTTGTAGGCTGCCTCAGCATCCTTGTGCCCGTTGTCAGCATCGCGCCGAAGTGATTGCACGTCGATGCCGCGCTTTGCTCCGTACACGTTCAGCGGAGTTGATTCACGGTTCCGGAGTGTGAAGAGGTTCTCGCGATAGGCCTCAATGTCGGGAGTCGACAGCTCGCTGTACCCTTCATCTGGGCCGTAAGTTGTCTGACCATCTCCACGCTCTTCCCGGATGATCGCGTAGTCGTTCGCCTCGAACTGACCAAGGAGCTGCTCGCGCGTCCAAATCTTCGTGCGGTTCTCCTCGTGGTTGGTTGAGAGCATCGCGTCGAAGCCGTAGTCGGAAAGCTCCTCGTCCTTCACACCAGCGTTCTTCAGCGTGTTGTACCACTGCTGACCAGCGAGCTTCGTGCCCTCCGGCATCTTGTTGAGCACCTCGCTCAGCTTGCTCTTCAGCGAAGCGTTGAGTGTCAACGTCGGGTCGCGATAGTCCTTGAACGGATCATCACCCTGGTCGATCTGGAACTTCAGGCCCTCTGGAATCTGGGCGGCGATCTCCGGCGATGTTCGAAGGTCGGCAGCCAGCTTCTCCAGGTCATTCGCCTCTGCGATCTGGTCCGTGAAGTGATCGCCTGATGGCATGTTCGGAACACCACCTGGGGCAGTCTTCTTTGCGAATGGCGCCATCGCCTGGCGTCCGACGATCTCCGCGCCAGTCTGGACAAGGCTGGGGGCCAGGTTGTTCAGGTACTCATCACCAATCGTCAGGCCACTGTCCTGGCCGAGGTAGGCGTCAACAGCCTGCATGTTCGCCACGCCGACGAGGGGCTGGATGCCGAGTGTCTGGATGGCGAGGTTCCCGGCGAGCTGGCGGCCTGTCAGCTCAGCCATCGGGCGCAAGCCAAACGTCTGGAACATGGCCTGCTTGAACGAGGTTCCGAGCGGGCCAGCACCGATCAGGAGGCCACCGATACCAGTGGCGCCAACGTCGATCAGGGTGGCGTTCCCTGCCTCACGCCACGCGCGCTCCGGGTCATCCGGGTACTGCATCAGCATCTGCTTGAAGCGCGGTCCCATGGACTGGGCGAAGGTTGCCGTCATAGCACCAGCTGCTGAGCCAAGAATTTCTGTTCCAGCCACCCCAATCGCACCGGAGGCACCAGCCATGGCGCCACCAACGCCAGCCGCAATCATCGGGTACATGCGGACAATCATCCCGGCAGCCTGCTCCGTCGCCATCCCAGGGTCCTCCCAGGCAGACTCGACGGTCATCGGGTTATCAAGGTACGTGAGTGGCATCGTCGGGATGTCGCGCGGGTCTCCACCAGCCATCGCGTACCCAGTCTGGACAACGTCTTCAGTTCCTCTGGCAGCTGTCCGCCAGAATATTTCCCACGGCTCCATGCGATCAGTAATGACGCGCTGCTCCGGAACTGCACCAGGAACGTAGGACCTGGCATGGAACATCTCACCCTTCGGCCGGATGAAGTCACGCTGGGACTTCTCCTCGTGGAGAAGCTCCGGCATCTGGTACTCTTCCTGCTGGACGTACGCCGCTGCGCTGTCGCTGCCGACCGTGACCATAGGCTTGATGCGGTCGTAGTCCTGCGCTCCAGCTGCGGCTTCAGCTCGACCAAAGTCGAAGTTTAGCGTCCACGGGTCATTCGCGCGCGCGGACTTTGATGCCAGCTGCTGGCGTGTCGTGACAGGCTTCGGAGCTTCCGGCGTTGGGTCGAGGTCATCCCACTGCCAGTTAAATTCCCAGGGGTTCGCCATTGTTTACTTCTCGGTTACTGGTTGCCAGGAGGCGCGGTCGTTCGGCTTCGCCGGGTTCACGAGACGGTACCCGTTCACAACCATGCCTGGTCGTGGGCGCATGGCCTGATACTGCTGCTGCTGAGGAATGCCGGAGCCAGGCTGGACGCTTGGCAGCCTTGCCTGGCTAGCAGGCCTCTGACCCATCGCCTGCACCTCGCCAGGGCGTGCGGCAGAGGACGGGTCCTGGATGCGCTGAAGCGGTTCCTGGCTGAACGTCTGCAACTCGCCTGGGCGATAGTCAGCTGATGGCGGCTGGATGCGCTGAGCTGGCATCTGAGCCCGCTCGTACTCGCCTGGACGGGCAACAGATGACGGGTCAGCAGGAAGAGTGTCCATCGGCTGCGCCGGACGCAGCTGTGCGGCCTTCATCGCGTTCAGTGTCTGGTCGCCGTACCTCTGCTGAGCCTCAAGGTACTTCAGCATCGACAGCGCCTGCGGGTTGCCGATGAAGCGCTGGCGAAGGTCCTGGAACAGTCTGTCCTGGGTTGCCTGCTCGCCACGACGCACGAGGCCGCGGGCTGTGCGAACACCTGGGTCGGCCTGCATACGGGCCTGCGAGGCGCGCATCGCGGGCTCATCGAACGGAGCTGGCTCAGACGGGACCTGGGTCTGCTGCCGCGGCTGGAGGCCAGGTGTCGGCCTCGTGAACTGGTCTTCACCACCGTACTCAGGCGCAAACGGATCGTAGTCGACTGGAGAGATGGGCATGAGAGCCTCCTATTCAGGTGTCCACTTCAGGTACGCGCCTTTGCGCTTCGGGTCTGGTCCATACCATGCCCCATCCGACGCCTGCTTGAAACCAGCTGGCGGGACATTCGAGTTGTCCGGATACGAGTCCTGGGCAAGTGACGTGGTTCCGATGGCTGCGCCAGCAGCGCGACCACCGCGCGCCATGCGCTGGCGACCCTGTCGTGCAAGGACACGGTTCGCAGCCGCAAAGATGCCGTCGATGATCTTCTGCTGCTTTACCGGATCGGTCTCGGTCGCCATCTTTGCGATCTCGTCCTTCACCGACTGGTGCAGACCACGCGGGCTGTTCTGCGTAAACCATCCCCAGATGGGGCGTACCAAGCCCTGGAACCCACTTGTACCAACACCAGCGGCAGCGACAATCGCCTCGGCCGAGCCGCCACCAGCGATGGCCTCCTCGACCATCTCGCCGATGTTGCCGCGCGAGTCCGTCTGCGATCCCTTGAGCTCCATGAACGACTTGAACTTCTCGGACTCTGCCATGCAGCGCTTGATGAAGTTCTGGTACATGCCCGGCCCGAGTGCGAGCCCCAGGCGCATCTGGACGTCCGGCGACTTGTACATGATCCAGGCACTGTTGGCATCGATGCCTTTTTTGGTAATCTTGTCCACGAGCGCTTTGCCTGCACCAGCAATGAACAGTTGCTGCATCCCTGGGGATTTAGAGTATTGCGCCATCAAATCGGAAAGATCAGAGACGTCTATGTTGAACAGGTCTTGCCCCTGCTCAACCGCTTCCATCATCTGCGAGTAGCCAGCGTACTCCCTGCGCGCCTTGCCGTAGTCGCCATCTGTCGCATCATCAAGCAGTTTCAGAAGGCGCTCGCGCCGCGCGTTGACACCAGCAGCCTCAAGGCGCCTGCCGTTCTTCAGCAGCGTCTGATGTTGAGCGTCGAGCCCCATCTTCACGACGTGCCAGACCTTCAGCGGAATCGACTGAGTGTCATCGTCAATTTTCGGGAGCTTGAAGTCTTCCGGAAGCTCCCCAAGGTCCTTCATGATCTTCGCGCCAAGCCGCGCGCCCGCCCTGACACGGTCACTCATGAGCATCTCGTTGAGCTCAGCGATGTCGGGGTCGGGGTGGGAGAAAGCCTTATTGTAAGCAGGCTTCGCAGCTTTCGATCTGGATTCGGCCAGAGTCCTGACCAGCTCAGTGGGGTTCGTCGTGCCGATGACCTCCCTGACGTGGCGAAGCATCTGGGTCCACATACCCCCGCCCGCCTCACCAGCGAGAGGATCACCTTCCTGCCGCTTCGTAAGAAACTCTGACACCTCGGTGCCACCCTGCCTGCCGCTGCGCGCGACATGCCCAGCCATCTGCCGGATGTTCGGGGACACGTCCAACAAGGCGGCATCCTGGACCGCTTGCCCGGCCGGGATCATCGCCTGGACGGGGCCAGGTGAGTTCGGGCCCATCTGAGGGGAGACTGTCAGGTCATCGCCGACGCCTTGCGCCAGGACGTCCAGGGCCCGCTTCTCAGGGTTGATCATGCTGGGGAAGGCTGCCTGGCCCAAGTACCTGGCACCGCTGCCCACAGCGGCCATGAAGGGCGGGAGAGCGCCTCCAATACCCGCACCAATGCCAGCCCCGCCGACGCCATTCATGAGGCGGCTGGCAGCATCCTCAAGGACGCTGGCCTCTGGGTCGTTGCTCTGGCCAGAGTTGAACCCAGCCAATCCTCCGGCAATGGACCCCTGGATTGCTGAATCGACAGCCTTGTCACCAAGGGTCGCGGTCGCGCGCGTGGCCATCTGTCCGGCCTGGGGAACGATCTTGTTGGTAGCCAGGCGCTTGGCCATCTCCGGTGCAACGCGCTCGATGGCCATCTTCGACAGCTTCGGCAGTGCCCCGACGCCAGCCGTGATCCCGGCGCCGATCCTGGCGCCATAGGCCTCCAGCGGACGCTCGCCCAGGAGGCGCTCATCGAGGGCGCGCGCGCGGTCGCGGTAGTACTCGTACTTGGACATGAAGGGCATGGGCTGCTGGCCCTGCTTCGGTCCCTGGCCGATTGGCATCCCAGGCTCTGTCCCTGTGAGGGTGTCGAGCGCGGCCTGACCCATGCCGAGCACCTCGTCTCCACCCTCGAACAGGGCGCCCTGTAACCCGGCGCCGATGCGCGCTGCGTTCAGACTGTTGCCAGCCAGCTGCGGCTGAGCGTTCCCCTTGAGGATGCCGATGGGCGGCCCCTGCTCAGTCTCCTCGTACGACTCAGGTTGCGGCGCCTCCTCCTCGAACTCCTGGAGCGGAGGCCACGGCTGCATGTTGATTTCGAGTGGTCGACCAGGAGCCTGCTGCTGGCTCTCAGGACCCATCTGCTCGATGGGCTCACCAATCGGCGTGCCTGGGGGCGACTCGTTCCGCAGCTCACCAGATTGGCGACGGCGTTCGATGTCGGCCGCGGCGTCCTCTACCGGGATGTCCCCAGGGTAGTAGACCGTGAACCCTTCGCGGGTCTGGTACCTTCTGTACTTGGCCATCAGTAATCCCCTGGAACATCTTCGATGTCGTTGCCTGGATTTGGAACGCCGCCGATGCCAGTGCCCTTGCCAGTGACTGGCGGCGGCGGCAGTGGGACAAAGCCTTTCGCACCCCAGTAGTCAGGGAAGGCGCGCTCCGCATTGATGTATGCAGAATATGGGGCGATGGCCTCCATGTTCTTTTTCCGCTGATGCAGATAGCTGTCGTGGGCAATGTCGCGAAGACCCTTTGCCGCCGTCTGCATGTCCTTGAGCAATTTCGGAGTGAGCGTTCGACCTTCCTGGACTCGCTTGGCGCTACCCTTGATCCGGTCGATGAGAGACTTCGCTTCACCAAGCAGCGCGATTTCACCTTCACGGACAACCGATGTCGGGTCGAGAGCCTTCACGAACTGGTACACAGCGGCGACGTCGTTGATGCCTGTGTTCGTCTCCGGGTCGAGCTTCATCAACATCTCGGTGGCGTTCTTGAGGCTGAGCGCAGCCTGAACCTGCGGGTTTGACTGCCACTGCTGACGGAACTGAGCCTCCTGAGAGACGGTATCTTTCAAGCCCTCTGGCCACTTGCCGCCTGCTGCTGGCCCAGTCGGAATGCCAGCTGGGGTCTGGACGGAGAACTCCGGCGCCTGACCAGGCGTCTCTTTTGTGACAACGCCGAACCTGTTCTCGGCATCCCACTGCGCCTTGTACGACGGCTGCGGCCCGACCGGGATGCCCATCTGGTTTGGCATCGAGTAGGTGGCGACGGCATCACGGATGTTGCGGACCTTGTTGAAATCGTCCTGGAAGTTCTTCCAGACGCTTTGCGGGTCGGCGTAACGCATCCTGAGTTGCGCCGCGTGCTCCGGAGAAATCATGCCGCGACCTTCGAAGTCTTGCAGCATGGCGTCGACATCAGCGACGTTGCGGACGTTGTCCATTGCACGGAGCATATGCTCGTAGTGGCGCATCTTCTCGGTGCGCTGCTTCTCCGGCATGTTCGCGATGGCCTGCTGCAACTGCTTCTGCTGCTCAGCCTCGAACGGGGCAACACGCTCATCTACTGGCGCTGCACCCGTCGACTGACCACCACCCTGCTGGCCCTGCTGGCCACCGATGCCGTATGCCTTCTTGAAGGATTCGAGCAGCTTTGGAGCGAGCAGCGGCCTCCACTGGCCGACGTACCGCTCAGCGGTCTTGTTGCCCTCCTTGGCCAGGTCACCCATTGCGGCGTCCCATGTCTCAGGTGAGGTGGCGCCGAGCTGCATCGCGCGCATGACCTGCTGCGCCTCGATATTGTCCTTCTGCCAGTCCGACTGAGCCTGCAAGGAGTCGAGGCGGAAGTTGCTCTCGCGGTGCTTGTGGGCCGCGTCGACCCCGCGCATCATGCCACCGAAGTAATCGATGGGTTGAACGTCCCTGGCTGCGAAATACCCGCCCATTACGATTTCCCCCACAATGAAGAAACTGGCTTGGCAAGCCACGATCCGCCGCCGCCAGCGCCGCCGCCCGCGCCGCCGATCCCGCCTGGACTGAACCCGCCAGCGGCGCCGTACGAAGCGATCTGGCCAACCTGGTTTACTGCGTTGCCCCAGATGTTGCCGACCGCTGCCTGGCCCGAAGCCTTCGCATCCGCAGCGCCCGTGATCGTGCCGGAGATGTTCTGTGCCATGCCTGACTTGGCCGCGACGTAGTTGTTCGTGGCCGTCTGGCCGACCCCGGTGAGGTCCTTGAGGTTGCCGAGGTACTTGTCGAACAGGCCGCCAGCTGCGCCGAGCATGTAGTCGATGCCGCCTGCGATCTGGTTGCCGGAGACACGAGAGCCCATCCTGGCCGCGTCAGCGTTGAGAGACTTCTTCGCCTGCTCGACCGCGAACTTGTAGCCTGGGTAGTTCTCCAGGGCCGCCAGCATGTTGTCCGTGTTCGGCCCACCGAGGATCATGCCGGACAGGTCCGATAGGGCTGACTGGCCGACATCCATGTACGGAGTGAGCTGGTTTTTGATGTCCAGCATCGACTCTT
>JACCDR011871295.1_pt1 | contig 68224 bp, 43 predicted proteins | sample 7446431 | NCBI WGS metagenome assembly JACCDR01 (sample SAMN15323443, study PRJNA562643) | freshwater metagenome | isolation source: river surface water | place: USA:Blue River Watershed | collected 2017-08-17 | reverse complement strand
TCTCATTTTATCCGATTGGGCAAGCTTGAATTATTGCTTGTAGTTAAACCGTGCACACTTTTTGCGTAAGATGATATAACATTAATTATTTCTAGAGGCGAACAAAAATAAAATAATTAATTTATATGTTATATTTCTCTTTACAATACCAACATTTAAAGTCTAGGTCAGCACCCACATTATCCAGCGGTTGTGGCTTTGAGTTAAACACCCAGCTTTCCATTCCGTCGTATTCTTTGCGAGACAACCACCAGTCTGGTCCGACGATTACTAAGTCTGTGTTAATCTTATTACAGCCGAACTCGTTAACATATGTAAATCCACGCGCCTGTTGAATAAAATCTTTAAATGAACACTGAGTGTCCGCAGTGCGCACATATAATACATCTGAACAGCGTTTACCATTTGCGTTAATAATCTTAATAGTATCTTCAACGAAGTTAACTAGCTTCTCTTGAGATTGGTTTGACATAGTTACTTTATAGCTCTCTGTTTATTACTATTATGACTTTTCAATTTTTTAATCAAATTCAAATTTAGAGTCGAAAGAAGATATACACATGCGTGTTGTGAAAAGAATACAATGAATATTGCATTGCTAAAATCTAGCGTATACTTTGGTTCGGCTATAATTATTCATAATTTATATATCTGTACAAACAAATTAATCTTATCCAAACTATCAATAGAATTAATCTTTCTTTCGACTATCGGGGTTATAACTTCTATTTTGAATCATGGCTTGACGAATGAAAAAATTAAAATACTAGATAGATTATTTATGATTATCGGTTTTTTCTACTACATCTGTGTCTTTGGACTAACTAGTAAACCGAGCAACTCCACAGGTATAGAATTAATTTTAGTAGTAATTAGCGCAACTCTGTTTTTGCTATCAAAAAATAAAATTATTAGTTTATCTATAGACTCAAATGTACTTCATGCGATTGCTCATCTAACAATAAGCATTACGAACATACTAGCAGTTAGAAATAATCTATGAATGTTGAATTATTTGAAGAATTGCTTTCGTCTTTTTTTTAATAGCGTCTTCAGATAAATCAGAATATCCAAACTATATCATTATCCAATATTTGAATATTTCAATATATAGTAATAGTCTATAGACAAAATATTATTGAGTGTTAAATTTAGTCCCCGGCGCGAGAGCGATATCAACCGGTTCTCCAAACATATCTTCAAAAATAATGTTTCCATCATTTGTAAGCATAACTCTTTGATAATCCATTGTTGTTTTAGCGATTACTGCAGGAGTAGTTATAGAACTGTTATATGAAGCAAATACACTAGCGTAACAACCTAATGCTGCCGTTTTTGTAGAATTAAGAATATTTACACTAGAGACAGAACTCCAAATTCCTCCAGATAGTTTATATACTTGAGCAGAAAATCCTTTAGGTTGCCATACAAACCTATATTGTCCATTAGGAGATTTAACATCAACAACATTATAAGTGTGTGTATTTCTATCAATAATTTTAGTAGCGGGTACTTTTGTTAGCCCGCATGGGTCTGTATTGCAATTACGAGTTTCGCTAGTAACATATCTGTTAGTTAAGTCAACACCCCCGTTAACTGCAGGAGTATAACTACGATATCTAGTTTGGGTGCCACCACCACAGTCTTTACTACAGGTAGACCAAGAGCCCCAACTGCTGAAATATCCGTCGACAGGACATAAAGTAGAGCAGTCCACAGTATTTGTTTCCACTGTTTTCTCAGCGGCTCCTCTGCTTAGATATTTTAAAATGTTTCTACTAATTTTTTTAGAACCAACTCCGCAAGTAGTAGGACAAGTATTTTCTACAGTGGTCCATTCTCCAGTAATTGTAGTTCCTGCCTTGTTATTATTATATTTAGTCGATAGATAGAATCGCGGGTCGCTCATGATATTCATAGATAATATTCTATCACACGGCACTCCGGAAGTTTCGCCAGCAGCACAACTCTCTAATATTTGGTTGTAGAATTCATCATAAATCAAATCTTCAGTTTCTACATTTTCGCATTTCAGCGCGTATTCATATATATTCTTTACAACATCATCAGACCCTGCATATTTTTTCTTTAGACTAAAAGAAAATTTATATCCAGCATTTACAAATACCTGGCACACATAAGTGCCTGATGGTATATTATATAATGTAGAATCTTTAATCGGAGAAGAGCTGAAAGACAGAAAAGCAAAATTACCAGCTCCAGTAATAAAATTATAATCTCCAGTCGTAAGATAAATTAGAAACATGTATGAATACAATTCCGTATACGTGGAGTCTGCATAACTTTTGAAACTATTAATGTAATCTGTCCCGGCAAAACCTAACTTCATATTTATTAGCTTGCCGTTTATGATAACAGGTATCCCAGTTGTTATAGTTTTACTGCTTGTGCATTTATATTCCCCTCTTAACTTATCTAAACTATTTATATCAAACACTCTTATTGTTTCTGACATTATACTTATATATACAAAAATTATTCATTACTAGTCTAAAGAAATAATAATTAAACTGCTAGAGTTCCGCTTGTTGGAGTAAGCGCGACTGCTACGAATTTGCCATCAGGGTTTACCAGTCCGACATGCCCGTAATCATTGATAGCAAACCCAGCAATCGGTCTCGACCAAGTAGTCGTAATAGTGCTAGACGCTGTATAAGAAGAATTATACAATGTTACAGATTCAGAAGTACATGACAGAGTCGCTATGTTATTTTCATTCCAAATTTTTATTTTTGCTATCTCGCTCCACGCTCCATTTGTAAGTTTATATAAAAACAGAGTCGGAGTCTTATTCCATTCAAATTTATAAAGTCCGTTCGGAGATATAGTAGATATCGGCCCAGTCGTAGATTTATTTGCTAACAATATCATTTTATAAGCGGTAGAACATTCTTGTGTATTACATGACTGCGATTCCGATAATATATTTCTATCGGCTAAATCGACACCGCCATACATCGCCGGAATATAAGTTCTAGTTCTAGTTTGAGTCCCGCCACCACATGTTTTACTACAAGTGGACCAGCTGGACCAATCGCTATAACTTCCGTTAACTGGACATGGATTAGAACAGTCAACAATATTTGTTTCAACTGTTTTTTCAGCAACTCCTCTTCCAAAATATTTAAACACATTTCTATAACTTTTTTTAACTCCAGTTCCGCATATGGTTGGACAACTGTTTTCCGTAACGACCCACTCTCCGTTAACTATTGTACCGGGCCTATTTATATTATTTCTAACGGCTGCAAACCTTGGGTCGTCGACTATAAACATATTAAGAGATTTTTTACATAAGTCTAAAGAAGAATTATAATTGTTGCAGCTACTCGCAATCTGTTCGTAAAACTCATCATATAACAAATTATCGTTCTCTATGCTTTCGCACTTTAATACATATGCGTAAATATATTTAGGATATTGCTCATTATTTTTCTTTAGAGTTACAAAAAATCTAGCACCGGCATTTACAAATACCTGACATACATAAGTACCCGATGGAATATAATACAGTGTTGAATCTTTTAACGGTTTAGAAGAAAAAGACATGAAAGCAATATTTCCAGCTCCGACCCCCACGGTATATTCATTAGACGAAAGATAAATTAGAAACATGTATGAATACAATTCTGTAAATGAAGTATCTGCATATTTCTTAAACTCTATAAAATGATCATTGCCATATGCTCCTGTCTCCATCTTAATTATTTCTCCATTTATAATAACAGGCACATTAGTAGTCGGAGTTGTTTTGCTCGTACATTTATATTCTTCTCTTAATTTATTTAAGCTAACTGTATCGAACACTCTTATTGTTTCCGGCATTATACTTATGTATATACAAAAAAATAATCAACATTCATATACATAAATTATTCAACAACCAATTCTGAATCATACATCTCTTTTTCAGCTCGGACTGTTTTGCATATGTTAGACTTGCGACAACGCTTATTCTTTCTATAGACTTGTTTAACTCTTTTAGCTAGAATCTTTTCTGTTCCAAAAGTATAATAATCGAATTTATCAACTATGTTAACTCCCGATAAGCCTAATTTGAATAGTTTATCAGTAACGGTTAGCTTCTCTGTCTTAAGAGTACTGTCATAAATTTGGTTCTTACTCTTGGTCTTCCAAAGACGATAGTTCCTAGAAGACTTGCAAACAGAGTTAGAAAGCATTGTTGTCGTGGTATGTCTATATACTTGATATAATTATTTTTCAATTTTTTTTAGTCTAAAGATAAATTACCAAGTTATCTCTATTTTCTGATTATATTTCAATATCGGATGTGCGGTCCCATCTTTTTTTATAAAAACCCATTCGCCATTATCAGTGATCGCTGAATATAACACTTCGCTATCTGTGTAAGCCAGAGACTTAGTAGACCATTCATTTGTTAAATATATGTCATACCGACCAGCATGAAATCCAATAGGGTTTAATTTAGAGTTAATAATCATTTGAGAATAAATATCCCAAGTTCCGTTTTCATTTTTTGTATAAACGACAAACCAATATTTGCCATTCCAATATAACTTGTATTGATTATTTGGAGAAAATACTGTGAACGTGGTTGTAAGTTTATTTCCATTTTCTAAAACTTTGTTATGTTTAACAGCACATGGAGCTAGGTTACAAGAACGGATTTCAGATACAGAATTTTCATATTTATCTAAAGACAAATCAGCACCGCCGTACTGAGCAGGCGTATAAGTTCTACTTCTAGTTTGAGTACCGCCGCCACATTCTTTACTACATGTAGACCAATTACTCCACTCGCTCATATACCCATCCACCGAACATGGTTCTGGATTACACATTCTGTTTTCCAATAATTTAACTTTTTCTTCATTGCTTAAGTCAATTCCGCCATTCATCGCCGGATTATAAGTTCTGCTTCTAGTTTGTAATCCACCGCTGCAACTTCTACTACAAGAACTCCAATCACTCCAATCACTCATGTATCCGTTTACTTTTTCTGCTCCCACCTCCGCTCCCACTATCGGTTCAACTGTCTCCGCATCCACTTCATTTTCATCTTTAGTCTTTAGATAAATTAGAAGTCCGACAATTGCAACGACGATAGCATACTTTATATTTCTATTCATTGTTATATTATAGTCAAAAAAAATAAATGATACTGATATTCAAGCTTAATTGTTAAACGAAATATCTAACATAGGTCCATATGTGTTATCCGCCTGAAGTCCATCCATTCTAACGGTCTCTCCTAAGCATTCAGCCAGACTAACTATTTCATAATTGTTTTTTCTTAGGTGCTGAATTATTTTATCTGTCGCCAAGTAACCAGTCGCGTGATAGTCATGCTGAAGAATAATATGCCCGGATACATTATTAAATTTTTCCAAGAAGTTAGAAAATATAGCATCCGCTCCTTCCGCTGTATTGTCTTCCATCCAGTCGTCTGTATTTAAATTACTAGTAACGATATCATAACCAAAGTTATTAACCATATTTACAATACTAGCATCATAGCTAAAGTATGGTGGTCTGTAGTAAAGTGGTCTTTTATTAAATATTTGTCTAAAGATAAATTCGTTATCCGTCAACTCCCTATTCTTATTGAAATCATTTAGCTTTTCCATAGCAGCGTGAGCAAATCCGTGACTACCCACAATATGCCCATTGACCATTAGCTTCTTAACATCATTATATTTATTATTTCTGTAGACTGATAAACCATTAATAAAGAAAGCACCGCTGACATTATTTTTTTCTAATACTTCTAAATACAACTTAGTATTCTCGTGAGGTCCGTCGTCAAATGTGAGAGTCGCCTGATTATTTTTAACGCACCTGTCCATCTGGTTAGCAGAAATGAAATTAATTAGTAAGTTAGTCGTTAGAAATAATAATAAATGTGTTATTAGCATAACAATTATGCCTTTTAATATCTTTATACTAATTTATAGACATCTTTCTAATTTACTATGATTTTCTTTTTTAGACAATGTAATATACGCAAAGAGCAATGAGTGGTCTAGAATTTATATTAATAGCAATCGCGGTTGGTTGTTTTCTATATATGTTATACCTAATTATGTCGACCCCGGAGTTAACTTCTGGTCAAATAACAGTTACACCCCCAGTAACAACGCCATCGGTGCCCACTTCTCCCACGATAACATCTCCAGTAACAACTCCCACCAAAACTCAATTACCTCTAACGTCTGAGACAAAACCTATAGCAATTCCGGTTAACGGTTATTATACAGACTGGAGTGAATGGGGTGCTTGCAGCCGAGAATGCGGAGGCGGAGTTCAAGGAAGATATAGAGCTTACATTCCTGCGAGAGATGGAGGAGTTGATGAAGTCGACAGAACTAAAACTGTAGAAATGAGAAATTGTAATGAAGTGGGTTGTCCGGTTGATGGTTCTATGAGCGAATGGAGTAGTTGGTCAAACTGTGATAAATCTTGCGGAGGAGGCACTCAGACTAGAACTAGAACTTATACTCCAGCAAAGAACGGAGGTAGAGATTTAAGTGAAGCTGAAAGAATTAAATTATTAGAAACTCAATCATGTAATACAACGCCTTGTGCGGTCAACGGATATCACACTGCTTGGGGAGAATGGACAGCTTGCGATAAAACATGTGGAGGCGGAAATCAAATGAGAGCCCGGTCTTATATACCTGCTAAACACGGAGGCGTCGACTTAAGCGAGGCTGAGAGAATTAAGCTTATAGAAAATAAATCTTGTAATACACAAAATTGTCCGATAAATGGTTACATGAGTGATTGGAGTAGTTGGTCCGCGTGCAGTAAAACTTGTGGAGGCGGAACGCAAACTAGAACTAGAACTTACACGCCTGCTCAGTACGGCGGCTCTGATATATCTTTAGACGAAAGAAATAGAATATCAGAAACTCAATCATGTAATACAAATCCTTGTCCTGTGAATGGATATATGAGTGCATGGGGCCCCTGGAGCGCTTGTACTACTTCTTGTGGGTTCACTGGAAAGCAAACAAGAACTAGAACTTATATACCGCCGGTAAACGGAGGGGCCGAATTATCTTTAGCGGAAAGAAGTATAACATCAGAGACAGCTTCATGTAATCAATTTAGCTGTTATTCTCCTAAAGGAGATACAGGCTTATGTTTTGATGGCGAGAGCTTAATTACTCTATACAACAATAGCAAAAAAAAAGTTAAGAATATAGAAATAGGAGACAGAGTTAAAACTATTGACGGAGAAGCTTTTGTCAGCTTTATTGTAAAAACGGATATTCAAAATGTTCAACTATGTGAAGTAAACGGAATGCTTATCACACCGTACCATCCGGTTATATACGAAGGAGAGTGGAAGTTTCCTATTGATATAACTACGCCCGTGGATAACAACTGTAATACTATCTATAGTCTAGCAGTTAGTTCAGGACATGTTGTATTTATTAATGATACTCCAGTTGTAACCTTTGGTCATAATTTTTCAAATAAAGTCGTAAGACATGAATACTTCGGCAGTAATAGAATTATAGAAGATTTACAAAAAATAAATGTAAATGGAGTTGTAACGAACCCGGTTATAGTCAGAGATAGAGAGACAAACCTAGTAGTGAAGATGAAGTAAATTCTAAACTATTTTTTCTTTAGAGTGATTAAAATTTCAGACATAACGCCTTTGATTTCTTTAATATCTGACTGCATAGAATCCATTCGCTTATCCACCTGCTCAAACCTTTTGTCCACCTGTTCAAATCTCTTATCCACTTGTTCAAACATATAATTAGTATGAAAGTACATCGCCGTAAATCCGCTTATAGTCAAACCTGTGATAACTTTAATTGCGTACGCTTGCATATCTAACTCTCTATTAATTCTAGTGTTAGACTCTTTCATATACAAATTACAATATTCTTTAACTGAGAAAGTATATTTGATAGAGTTATTAGAAAAGCTGCGAACGAACTGACGAAACATACTTGTATATCTTCTTTATACTGATAAATGAAAAAATCAATTTTTTATAGCTCTTTGATTTAAATAATACTAATGTCTAAAGAAATAATCATTTAGTACTGTTGAATTTATTAATATGTGATTTTGCTTTTTTTTCTAGTTTTGCATACATTTTGTTGTAATTGCTCAGCTTAACACCTAGACCATTATTTGGTTCTGATTCTTCAATTGGTTCGGCCACTCCGATAAAAAACTTATCAACATGTTTACTTTTATCTAGCAATGTTTGTATTATATTTGCGTTATGTAGACATTCTAGATGTTTATAAAGTAATTTTTTCTTTCCGGATAAAGTAGTTGTTTGGTGAGTTACTACTAGATCATCTTCATTCTTTAGTAAAACATTTGTTATAATTTTGTTAATGTCATGAATATCAAGTTTGTAGTCATTTCTATGATGAATACAAATAACATTATAACCAACAATTTCGTCGACAACTTCTGTTCTTTTATAACTGAAACAATTATTTTTATGAAAATTGTTAAAAGCTGTCCACTCTTTTAAAATTTGATTATCAATTTCTTCTAAAAAATCCATAATATCGCAGTCTGTATTTTCCATTTGATGAATTACTAGTTTCTGAAGACAATCGGTGAACTTGTCTGTCATTAAATCACAAATCTCCATAACATAACTTTTCATGTTCTTAACATCAACTTCGCCATTTGGTAAATTAATATTTACATTCAATGTCGGGATAATAGGTTGGTTATTTGTTGTGTTATTTGTTGTATTATTCGAGTTATCTATAGAAGAATTATTTGAATTATCAATAGAAGAGTTGTTATTTATATTTGTAATACATTTTTTCTCGTGTCTATCTTTATTAAATTTAGTAGTAAATTGTTTAAGACAGCTAATACAGCAATTATGTGCAGTAGATTTCTGTAAATGTCTTTTCGATTTTAAATGTCGATCAAATTCTGAACGAAACTTACATGAAAATTTACAGATATCACAACTTGGCATGCTTGTATATAATATATCAAAATCTTATGTCTAAAATGATATACATAGAGTTCTCATATTTGCTCATCTCCTGCTCATACGTATAATTTATTATCCATTAAAATTAGATATATACAATGATTTTTTTTGTTTACATATCGTAAAGAACACTTGGTTGTTTGTACTAGTTAATAATTGTTAATGGTGTATGTTTTACATATTTGTAGATTCCCCGCTATATAAAGATTTATTTTGATAAAATGAAGTGCTCCATGAGCTTGTTCAAAAAAATAGAGGGGGGGGGGTACTTTAGTTAGCAGTCTATGGTAAGAGGTGGAGTCTGCAGAATCATACTGTCTAGTCTATGTAGAGTAAAATCTATAACTCATGTAGTCGACAAAAAATCTATCTAGTCTATAGACTATGTTGTAAATTTATAAAATTCAAGCTATTCTCTTTACCTCAACTCCAAGCGATACTGTATTATCTTTAGACTTATTAGTAGAATTATACACTAGTATGCTGACGCAATACCCCCCCACCCCTCCCTCTCTCCCCTAAGATCTTCATGTTTGAATCCTACGCAGTGTTAAAATAATGCTGTAGGAGTTGTATATATGATTTGCGCGTAAATAACAATAATGATTACGCGAGATTTTATATAACGGTCGGGATAACTAAGTAGAGTCTCTATAAATGTAATTAATTGTAAACGTATTCGTATGTTTAATTATTCATATCCGTTATGATTATCTCCAACGGTATGTCGTTGTTTATGAAATAATTACAGTGTATAGCTCTAAAATCTATGGAAGTCGAAGAAATTTATAGTTCTTCCGAGTGCTAAAAAAATAACAGTATACAGAAAATATACAATTATTTGGCAAGTCACTAATAACTTTACATAATATATTTTTTTACGAAAGTTGCATCACTGCTATTTCTTCTTTCGGAGTCTGAATAGATTGAAATGAATTATTATCCGAGTTGTCTAAATCATCCACCATCGAGTCTCTCGTAAGCCCCCATCGCAAATCATCTAGTTTATAGATACTATATAAAGGCATATAAATACTGAAGAACGGCAGGTATAGTAGAAATGGTATAAATCTAATCGCGATATCTAGTCTACCGGTTAGTAAAACTATAATCAAATTCATATTAAGAATTGATGTAGTGATTACCACCGGCAGCATGCTAAATCCTTGAACAGTGATACTGATAATAAAGTTAACTAATCCTATAACTATCACAATCGGAAGCAGAAAGACTATGAACATTTCTGTAATTAGTATGATATACATTTTAGTATTTCTATAAACTGATTGAACAGGAGCCTTTAGAAATAATAGAAATAAGCATACGATTAGAGAGTTGCACCATCTTCTTCTTTGGTCTACTAATACTTTTAGAGAAGCAGGCGCATTTGTAAAGCAAAGAGCTTCACTTATATATTTTAAATCCTTATCTACATGCTCTTTCATAATGAGAACAGTTAAATATCTGTCTTCTCCTAAGTCTGATAAATTTTTTTGATAGAGGGAGTCTGCTTCTTTTGTATACTGAGTAATAATATTATTATTAACTAGAACTCCGCTATCATCTCTAAGCTTAAATAGAGTAAAGCATCCAGACAGAACCATAGTTTTATACAACACGCTTTCAAATGTCTTTAGAAGAAGATGAGAGATGAAGTATTCAAAAGATTGTGCAAGAGTAACTAAGTTAGTAGAGTAATTTTTTACTACTGTTTGTCCACATACCGCAGAACAGTTTAAGTTATCTTTCATATAATTCATTAATAGTTTGAGGCCATTCCTCTGTACTTCTGTGTCGCAATCTACAATAAGCATATATTCGTATTCGTAGAAGCTCTGAAATTTAGAATCAATACCGATTTGAATTTTGTCTACTATTTGTTCATAACAACAATAACTACTGTATTCCTCACAGCTAAACATGTAGTTAATAGTTTCGTATATGATAAGAGCAGAATCCTTTTTACCACGGTTTCCTGCCTTTTTACTATTATTTCTTTCGACTTCACTTCCGCATTTTAAGACTACAGAATAATTACAACCTCTATAAATATCATTGTATATCTTAATATAATTATCTTTATACTGAATACAGTCTTCAAATATCGATTCGTCTTCCCAGTCAGCAGTATATTCATCGTTCTTCAGCAAATCATATAATAATACATAGTCTGTTGTTTTGTTATCCGTCTGAGTTATAATACCGTCAACCACAATTAATAATAAAATGTTATCTATCTCATAATTCATATTAACGATAGAATCTAATGTTGCTTTCATACAAAACAAATCTTCATTATACATAGGAACGTGCACTATTATTTTTTCTTTGTTGTTAGATTCATTAGAAGTATTGCTTTCTTCTGTTTTATTGAATTTCTTTAGTTTGAATTGTCTGTAGTGATAATATGCGATTCCGATTACTATGTTCATCAAAAGTATAATTAATAAGAATACAATGTAAATAACTATAATTACATCCATAGAGTTGCAAAAAGCAGACTGTCTATAAAATATTTTGTCAGACTTCCAGTTATCTAAATCTAGTATGTTAGTGCAATAAAGCCAGTTAACATACGTAAATAATATTGTTATCAAAGTATATAGAAACAATATGATTAGTACGACAGCTAACTTTTCGCAGTATATAATGTGTTTCTCGTATTTATCTTCTCTAGTACGCCATTTTAGAAATCTCTGCGGCGTTAATTTATATATGGTTCTTCCCATAGATTGAATCATTCTGTCTCAAAATCTGTCTATTCAACTGATATTATTGTCTATAGACTAATAGCGTTATAGTGTTAAATAAGAGAGAAATATTCAATTTTATTTAATAAGATATATAGCAATAATCTGTTCATATTTATATAAGTCTATAGATAAATAAGTAAAGAATAATTCAAAATGTGGAAGGACTCTGTGGATATGATGGTATTTATGGCAAAAGGCAAAGAAGGTCTAGCCGGAACTTTATTAAAAGAAGCAGCTGAAACCGGATTAAAAGAGTTAACTCAATCTGGTTTAAAAGAGATAACTCAAGCTGGACTAAAAGAAATAAGTCAGGCTGGTTTAAAAGAAGCGAGCCAAGCTCTTGCGAAAGAGTCTGCTCAGTCGTTAGCGAAGGAGTCTGCTCAAGCTTTAGCGAAAGAATCGGCTCAATCTATAGCTAAGGAGTCTGCTCAATCAATAGCGAAAGAAGCGACTCAATCCACTCTATCTCAAGGAGCGAAGTCCTTAGCCAAAAAGACAGCTCTAGGCGCAGCTGCTGCTGGCAGTTTATATGCTTTAAGTAGTATAAGAGCGAGCGATACAAATGGAGACGGTGTGATAGACGACAAAGATGACTCTTTATTAAAACAAGGTTCTAAAGCAGTCGGCGGTGTTGTAGGAGATGTTGCGAGTGGAGCAGCTGGTGCTGTCGGAGAGGCAGTTGACGGGGCTTTAGATGGTGCTGTAGAATCTGGTTTGTTTGACTCTATTTTAGGAATGCTTGGTACTGATTCTGAATCTCTAAAGGAAACATGGGAAAGTGTTAAGTATTGGGCTACTATTATTTTCTATATACTGTTAGTAGTTATCGTTGTTGGTGTCGTTATGAAGTTTAAAGATGTAGTTGTAATGATTAAACGCATGTTTAGTTAGAATAATTGTTAACATATTGGATGTATTGGAAGAATTGTTATTTTTTTAATTCTGTAAATATAGAGCAATTCTTAACAAAATGAATTTTAATTACAGCAAAGACGAGATTGTTAATTGGGATGTTTATTATAATGATTTGACTAAGAATTCTTCTAATTCTTCTATAGACGAAAGATTTACTGAATTCGGAGAATGGTCCGCCTGTAAAGACGAGTGTGGATTTCAAAATCAAGGTAGGAGTAGATTTTTGCTCCCGGCTTTATACGGAGGTAAGTCTATAGAAAATATAAATAGAGATGATATGGAATCATTATTATTCGAAACTAAGCCTTGTTATAAATTCTGTAGAAGCGAAGAAGATGTACTGAGAAAATGGAGAGAGTACACGGGTTGTCCGGCGGTTTCGCTCCCGGAGATAACAAAAAATAAATTTATGAAAGATGTAGATGAAGAAGGCAATGAAGTAGAATTTGAGTCTTCTGTGTTTATAGATAATTTAAGATATTATTCAGATGCTCAGTTGAATACAGTTTTCGGGATATGGAAGCCCGTTGTAAATCCTGATGTTAGTAGAGATTGTTATGGAAATGAATTAGGACAGTCTGTTATTTTACATATAGGAAGTAGAATTTATTCGAAAAACGCAGTCAGCTATTTAGAGTATGGGGCCGATGGTTCTTTATCTTTCTTTAGTCTAAAAGTAGTAGGAGAGGATACTTCGTATAATAAGGTAACTGAATTGAGACCCGCCCCTAACGACCCTTTAAAAAAAGGAAGTTATCTAAAGATAGTTATAGATAAGATAATTGTATTCACTAATGATAATTTAAAATTATACGAAGCTAATTTATCTGGAGGCAGAGGAATTGAGTGTAAGCTGGTTGTCGGAGAAACCGGTTTATTGGTAGTCGAAAGAAATAATAATGTTGTTAATGTGGTTGGTGGTATTCAAAGCGAATATTATGTAAAAGATACTGAGTTCGTATTCAACCCTAAGATGACAGGGGAGTATTCAATACTACAAAATGAAAGTAAATCGGCCTATTTATCTATAAGTAATACAGAAGTTAAACTTGTCAACGGTGGTAAGGTTATCCATCTGCTTGCTTCTAGTACAAACGGATGTAGTGTAGTTTTAAACAAAAATGGGTTAAAGGTTTTGGATAATTCTGGCACTAAATTATTTGAACTATTGGTAAGTAACTGTGCTATTATTTCTTTATACGGAAATAATGTAGAGTTTTATTCAATGTCTGGAGATAAATCTGAGTTGGAATGCTTATGCGGCTATATCGGAACTAATATGAGTTTATTAACTGAAGAATACAAAATAAAGAAACCAAATTCGGCTGATGAAGAAAAGAGTTGTAAATTGGAATGTATAGCCGAGGGCGTAGTTAAAAGCCAACTTGTTTATCAATCAGATGGAGACTTGGTATTTAAAGTTAACGGCAGTGTTGCATGGTCTTCTAATACAAAGTCAAAACCGTCAACTCATATGTTTATTTCTAGAGGAGAACTGTTTATTATGAATAATTCTTCTATAGTCTTCAGAAGTAATAGTAAATTATCCGATGGTTATACATATTCATTTCTTCTTCTCACTGAAATGTTTTTATTAATCCTTACTCAAAAGGAAGAAGACTTAGAATTAGTAAGAATATATCCTAATACTATAAAATTAAACGGACCGGGGTGGAATTCTATTAAATCCATAGGGTCTTTTTATTTGGAGAGTAATTATGAAAAGTATCCTGCGTTTTCAGTAAGAAGTAAAAATAATATTAATAAAGGTCTTGGTATAACTTCTTCTTTGGTTGACATGAGTTCTTATATAAATGTAAACCCTTCTTCTACTTGTAACCCGTTAGATGTTTTTTGTGATAGTACAAAGATAGAAAAAACTAATAGTTCTGGTATTAATGCATATAGTGTAGAGCTAGATGTGAATAATAATAAATGGAAAACGAATGTGAAGAATGTATCATTTACAAATCCTTCTATAATTCTTTCTTTCGACTATAATACCGGTTCTTCTTATTTATATTCTAGTAAACGAATATTGGGATATGATTTATTAGTAGAAGAAGATAATTTAGGAGATTACTCTACACCTATAGTATTTCTTAAGACTAACAGCGGAACTAGTGAAGTTAGAATAATAATGAAAAAGCCTATAGACGAATTTGTAGTAGATGTTATGGACGATATTTCTGCTGGAGAATTTATGAATAATTTGTCTAAAGAAATAATATTTGACTCTGTAATTGCTTCTATGTTTGGAGTAAAAATACACCCGACCTTTAAATTTGAATCAAGCAGTTCTTCTTTTTCTGATAGAGATATTGCAAATCAAATAATGAATACGAGAGTGGATATGTTAGAGACTGCTTGTAAAAATAAAAATATGTTATCAGAAAATTGCCAATCCGCGTTTAACAAACTTAAGTTTTATAGCGAAAGAGCAAAAAAATATTACGACCTTACTATGGAGTTAGAGTGTAGAAAAGATTTTACAAATTCTAACTGCTCTTCCTACATACCTTCCTCTTCTGGCGTTATCAAATTTATAAATAATTATTGTGGTAAGTTAAAAAATACGTTCACTGTTGATTGTTCAAATATCTGTAATTCCAACATGAGTCATTTATTTGAAAGATGCGTCGATAGAAATAATATTTACATATTTGTGCTAATTGTTGTATTAGTCGTTGTATTATCAGTTCGCCGTGTTAGAAGAATGTTTTCTTTTAAATTTCTTAAGACGAATACTAATAATACAGAGGTTATCAACACAAGCACAAAGTAAATAACATTCTTCCATGAAAATTCATATTCTTTTTTATTTTCCATACTTTCCACTCCATCCCCGCCTTCTCCATTTACTAACATGTTTGAATTGTTTTTAATGCTGTTAAATACTTTTTCATAATAGTCAACGCAGTTAGAGTTGAATGGGTTTTCCGTACAATATTTTTTTACATGGTTAGAATAAAGAAGAGTATTAACAGGGTCTTCTGTGTTAAAAAATACGGCCGAATCGCATTCATCTAAACTTCCGGCTTGTATACTTCTTCCGCATTTATTTGCATTCCATTTTTTAACAGAAGCATTATATTTATTGTCTACATCTTCATTTTTATCTTTTTTGTTCAAGATATAGTTATAAACTTCTTTACACTGGGTTTCCACTAATTCGTCTTCCTCGCATATTTCCATCAAAGGAGAAGTAAATACAAATTCATCTTCCAACTTACTACTACCGGAGCTAGTATAATTTATAAAATCAGAAAGCTGCTCCGCATCTTCTCCTTTATAAAATCTGTATATATTTTCTTTAGACGAGAAAACATTTCTATAATAACTGTCTCTATCAGTAATAAGAGTGTTAGTCGTATCCATTTCGCTTTGTTGTTTACAATGATTTAAACCCAACCATTTACCTTCGACATTAGAGCATTTAGAAGATATAAGATAGTTTTGTATTTTTTCATCACCAATTACTCTATTGCACTTATCTTTAGTTGAAGGGCTGTCTAGTTCAAAATTATACTTATCGCCAGTCTTAGACACGCAGTATATGTAATCTCTCCTATCTATAATTTTATCTATTATTGCTTTACTTTCTGTATTCTTCAGAAGAGTTATATCGCTTTCTATAATTTTACAAAACCCGTCTTTATACATATCTGATTCGACATCAGCGCATTTCTGCATTACTTCTGTTCTCAAAATATAATTATGATAAAGAGGAGACATCAAAGGAAGTAGAAATGAAAAAGTAGCTATATCTTCTGTAGACCAATTCATGTTTAAGAACTTTTGAATAAAAATAGATTCTATCTTATCTTTCATAAAACTTGCTGTCTCGTAGTCAACATCGCTTTCGCTGTACAGAAATGTAATTAAATTTTTTAAGTCTAAAGATAAATTAGGAATTGATGCAGATAACTCGTATTCGAATTGTTTTTTTATTTGGTCTGCTAAATCTCTATCCATCCCGTTTGATAATTCATTCATACATTCTATATTTTTATAAAAGTTAGAAGAATTGCATTTATCAGAAGACATTAGATTCTTCTTTTCTTCTTTCAAAATGGTGGTAAGCAATAAAGGGTTTCTTTCATATAAATAGTTTTTACTACTAATTGCGGAAAATGACCCAACGGAACTTGATTTGATAAGTGGAACAACAGCAACGCTATTAACTTCACCTTCGTCTTCTATTATTAATTTATCAGTACTAAATCCGAAGTCTACGAATACAGAATGAACACCTTCTAATAAATTTGTGTTTGTATTTATAAAAGAATCTTTATCATTACCGGCAACTTGAATCACTTTATTATCGACCCATAAAACTACTTGAGTATAAGGAACGTACAGGCCAAAGTTAACTATTTCATCTTTAGATTCTATAAAGAAAATTAATCTTGCTATGTAGAAACCCTCTTCTGCAGTAACTTTAGAAAAATCTACAAACGGGTTTGCTGAATATATAACTTTGTATAAACTCGCGCTGGAAAAGTCTAATGCATTTTTTACTTTTTCGTTATCGCACTTATAGATAATGGTTATACAATTTGTTTCCGATTCAACGACGGCTTGTAGTTTTATTTTGTCCGCTGAAATTAAATTTTTATTTTTAATTTGGTCTACTCTCAATTCATTCTTCTCTATAGAAATTATAGCTCCTCCTTTAGCAACTGCCTTATCTCTATTTTTTCTTAAGACTTGGACTCCTTCTCCGTCTTTACTTTCTACAATCTCCGAATTGTAATCTATCCACACAATATAATCAATATCTGTATCTGTATTAGAAATATACTTACAGTACTCATTTTGGTTACAATATTTTCTTGCTAAGTCTAAAGAAGGAAATACTCTCCTATCCACTGATCTATCCGGATTTATTATAACTGCGGGTTCGTAAAGAAAATTCATATTAGGTAAGCAATATTAGACTGAAGTCTTATAATATATATATACTTATATATTACATTAATTCACCTTATAATAATGGGGCTTAGATTTATTGTTAAACTAATATGTGTTGCTATTATTCTTCTAATAATTTACACTTATGTTTTTGACTATTGGAAGTCAGGGACAGATAATAAGGGAGGCGGTGGAAGTGGCGGATATAAGTCTATAGAAGATAAAATGGAAGACGGGTTTGTAGAAGGTGCGCTAGAGGGGGCGGACGAAACCGGAATTTTAAAGGAAAGAGAGGAAGAAGCAATCGACGACGTATTCGATACTTCTTCAGATAATGAAGGCAAAACTAATACTTCTTTAGACAATAAGAAGAAAAAATTCTATGAAGGAGATATTAATTGGAAGTTTACTGATGTCAACAGCAATTTAGACTGTTGGCAAAATTGGGATTGGGTAAGTAAAGACAGCAATGGGCTAGAAGAAGTTATAAAGGCAGATATCGAAAGAACTACTAAAAGAAATGATGGAAGGACTTGGTGTGCTGTTAGTGAAGCAACTTCGTCAGACATGCGAAAGGATTTAGATAAACCACCGACTATAATGGACACTGTAAACAAATATACAGGAAATGTATGGGGTTTAGCCGGTGCTGTTGGATTAGGTCTTACTGAGGAATTATTAATAAGGGCTCTAAAGAAATCGTCTCAAGAAAGTATGGAGAAGATGGCTAAAAAGGTTAGTTCTGAAAGTGCTGAAAAACTTATGAAGAAGATAGGAAAAGAACTTCAAGAAGAAGGAGTTGAAAAATTGTTTAAAGAAAGTAGCGAAAAGGTAGGAAAAGAAGGGATCGAAAAAGCAAGCAGAGAAACTATGGAAAAGGCAGGTAAAGAGTTAAATGAAAGAGCGCTTAAAGAAATGAATAAGGCAGTTAGCGATAAATTTTCTTCTAAATTCTTGAGAGAAACTAATGAAAAATTGGGAATGGAATTAAAACAAAATGTAATAGGCAAATACGGAAAGAAGACTATAAATTCTATAAAGGACGATATTGTCAAAAAATTGGGCGGAATTATAAAAGGGAAAACTATGAGCGTGAATACTAAGTTAATAGGTAATGTAATAAAAAATAAAGCAGTGTCTTCTTTGAGAAGTATCAGCATAACTTCTTCAGCAAAAGTAATTAGTTCTAGTCTACAGAAGAAGATACTTGCGAAATTAACTATGGAACTCAAACAGGCACTTACTATTTCTATATACAAGAATATCGTAAAGAATGTAGCCGCTGATATTTCTACTATGTTTGCTAAAAAGATGGCAAAGGTTATTCTAGCAAGAACTTTAGTTAAAACTCAATTTATAGTAGTAACTAAAGTATTCTTCAGGACTCAAGCTAAGGCTATCCTCGCTATCACTAAATCTATTTCTAAATCTTCTGACGACTTAGCTAAAATGACAGTAAAACTTACTTCTTTATCTAAAACATTAGGAAAGCAAGCAATCAAAAATGGATTTAAAACCGGATTAAAATCTGCAGCAAAGTTAGCTTCTAAGATGAAACCGGGCCCTCTTGCTATATTTGATATATTAAGTTTTGCTTTAGACGCGGCTGATCCTATGAATTATAACGCATTTATGTCGACTAAAGATTTTAATAAGGCAGTTGAACAATCAAATAAAGACAGAAGACAACTAATGTTAGACGAAATAGCAAAAGATGAAGTATTCAAAACTTCTGGCAAAAGTGTCGACGATATTGCGTATCCTTTTGTACTAGACCCTCTTACAGATATAGATGGAGAACAGATGGAAAAAGAAATATCTGCGAAGATTTCAAAACTGTTTGCTATGGCTAAAATAGGTCAAGTCGATAAATCTATATCTTCTTATCTAGATAAATTAAACAAAGATTTAGCAAGCGGTGTGCTTACTGTGGAAAAAATGGAAGACAGTGCAATTATGGAAACTTATACAAACTTAATAGACACAGAGTCTATTGTTTCTATATACAATATAGATAGTTGTAAGAAAGTAGGGGGCGTGCTTTGGGATACGGATAAATGTACATTTTCTAAAGACAAGTGTGATAAATTATATACATGGCCGCTAGATGTTAAAGGAACTCCTGAAAGAGAAGGAGAGAGATATGCTGAGTTTATAGACGGCAAATGTGTTATGGGAAATCCGGAAATTAGAAGTATGTGCGATACTATGGGTGCTAAGTGGGACTCTGGAAATTATAAATGTAAGCTTGATAAAGACTACTGCACTCTAAAAGGAGGAACTATGGATGATAAAGGAGAATGTTCTATTCCGCTGACTCAGCAAGTATTTGAATTTATATTTGGCACTACAGTTACTAGAATTTCAGCAACCATGGTTAGAGAGTCTGTAGATGCTGTTAAAGGAGTGTTTGATTTCTTCTTTGTCGGATGTGGTTATGACGGAGAATTTAAAATAAGAGATAAATGCATGGATTACAACGACGGTAGAATAGCAATTTGGGATTGTAATAAATCCGGAGCTCAGAAATTTATGTATAATTCTATAGACAATTCAATAAGACCATTATCTGATTCAAAGAAATGCTTAAGTGTAGACACGTCTGGAAATATAATAGTCGAAGATTATACAGGAGCCTCTAAGCAAAAATTCTTATACAACGAAAAAACTAAACAATTAATACATATGGAAAATCAATCTAAATGTATTGATTTGATAGGCGACAGTGATAGTAACGGTACGAAATTTCAACTGCTTCAATGCAAAGACCACAGAGCTCAAAAGTTTGATTTGTCTAGAGAAGTAATTACGGATACCGGGGCTCACTGTTCTATAACCTCTTCTAGAAGCGCAGATTGCCCGGCTGGATATACTAATAATGGTTTAACGTGTGGAAGGGGTGATAAGACTGCTTTTTGGGATAACGGTAGAGCCGCTGATTGTCCAGACGGATATACAAATAACGGAGCTACTTGTGGAAGAGGTGATAAGACTGCTTTTTGGGATAGCGGTGAAGCCGCTGATTGTCCAGACGGATATACAAATAACGGAGCTACTTGTGGGAGAGGCGATAAAACCGCTTTTTGGGACAAAGGCAGAGCAGCTGATTGTCCTTCTGGATATACTAATATGGGGCTAACTTGTTATAGAGAGCCGCAGTCTAAAACATTAGACTTTGGGCTAGGAACGTACGAGTCTGCAGATTGTCCTAAAGATTATACTAACACAGGAACAACTTGTTATTATTCTGGACATTCATTTCAAAGAGAATATTTTTCTAAAGCAGGAAAAAGCATATCGTACGACGTCGAACAATGTGAGAAAAAATTTGGAGCTGGAAATTGCGAAATAAAGGGTGTGTCGGGGTCTAGGCTTGCTAGAGCTAAAAGCTGTGAAAGAGAGGCTAGAGTAAGAGGTCTTGCTTATCCAGAAGATTACGTAGATGATGGAGTGTCTACTATGGGGGCTAGATGTTACAGACATGTTCATACTATGGGAACAATTGGCGACGTTGGAGTTTGTCCGCCTAAGAATGATAACAGAGGAAAGTATACAGATAAAATAGGTGCTTTGTGTTATGTAGATTGCAAAAAGGAATATGGAAGTGATTGGTACAACAATCTTACGAGTTGTTGGAGAGACCCCGATACAAAAGGAGTAGAATCTATGACTTGTAATTCGGATGAATTCTTTAATGAAAAACTAGGAAGATGCTATAAAAAATGTAAAGACGTACACGGGAGTGATTATATTCATGACGGAACTAGATGTTATAGACCTGCAGACACTAAAGGAATGGATTCTATGTCATGCGGTACAGGAAAATGGAAATCAGGAGCTATATGTTATAAAAACTGTAGTCAGGTGCACGGTAGTGAATATACACATGACGGAACTAGATGCTATAGACCAGTCAGCACAAAAGATATGAGCTCCATGACTTGCGGAGAAGGGGAATGGAAATCGGGAGCTATATGTTATAAAAACTGTAGTCAAGTACATGGAAGTGAATATACACACGACGGCACTAGATGTTATAGACCAGTATCTACGTTAACAGAAAGTGCTATGACGTGTAAAAGTCATGAGGTTAAGAAAGCAGGGGTTTGTTATCCGAAACTTATGCCGGGATTTACAGACTTAGGGTTAACTCAGAGTCGAAAGAAAAAAGAGAAAACAGAAAATATAGCAAATCTCAAAAATGCAGTTAATAAAATATCAAGCGCAGTTAAATCAACATACTAATTTATCTTTAGACTAAAAAAAATAAAATACAAATACAGATAGTGTATTTGTTGAAACCAATATCTATATCTATTCTTCAAACTCTGCAAAGTCCATAGAAAGTAAATTATTCGGATTCATTGCGTACGAAAGAATTAATTCTCTGTGAAGTAAATATTTGTTAAATATATGAAGATAAGACGATTTATACTCTGTTTTCATAAACTTACAAATAGTTTGCATATCGTATTCGCCGTAATTATATAATATATGCGGAATCAGGTTAACATATTTATTACATTTAGTAAACTGCTCTCCTTCTGTTCTGTAGACTCTAGAATAACTAGAACATCTTCGAGGATGGCCTGATTCTCTAGCACATTTAGTAAACTTGTAATTAATAAATTTTTCTCTAAGACTACAAACTGAGAGATAGAAGAATTCTAAAAAGTCATTATCTAATTTTATAGAACACAGACAATTAATTTCTTTACACTCACATTTAACTGCTTCTGGCTTAATATAAATTAAGAATCCTCGATCGCTATATTTTTTTAGTCTATTCATAAAATTTTTATAATTCTTAGAAATATGAACCCCCAGTCTTTTGCTAAATAGTTCGTAGTCGTAAGAAGATATCATATTTAATGTATCTGACTTATTACTAAGGCTGATAATTTGGCCAAAGTTATTAATATAATTTTTAACTATAGATAAATCAAAGTTACTGTTGATATATGTTTCAATATCTACATCGATAAATATAAAATCAATCTTAAAGTTATTATGAAAATTTACCTTAACCACATCTAAAATATTGTTTGCTGAATACATATATTCGTGTCTAACATTTCTATTATTTCTATCGACTTCCATTGCCATTTCACTATTCGTCCGTGTATTAAATTCTTTCATAATATCCTTAATGTTCTTAGAAGTTTTAAAGTGCATTGCTGTTGAGTATAAAGAAGATATAGTTTTGCCGATTAGATTTCCAGCATTAGTATTTAATCCGTTATCCAATAAAGCATAGCAGTAATCCAACATTTCATCAGGGTTGAAGTCTTCATCGTTAACACAAATATAAATATCGCAATCTCCACAGCTCCAATCAATATTCTTATCATATGTGATAAATAATTGTTCTAAAGCGAAAGACCCAGAAATATACATAAAATCGCATAATTCTGTCTCCATAATATGTTGCTTAACTTCCTGAATATAAGTCGACATTCTTATTTCCTTCTTTCTTCTTCTAGTATATAGATAAATTAGAAAATCAATTTTTTAACACCAGTCCAGCGTAAACTCAGTTTCCAAAGGACAGAAAAATGTTTTCTCGTCATCGAAAGGCCATAAATACGCGTCTTCGCATTTTTCGTGTCTGCAGTATAAATTCCTACATCTCTGATTCAGATTTTGATTATTCTTCTGTTTAACAATTACATTTAAAGCATCGTTAAACCCTCTTTTTTTGCTTTTGTTAAAACATTCTTCCCAACTATAACAATTTCCACTACCCGGCGGTATAACAGAAATATCATAATATATTCCTTCTGTATTCTTAGTAAATTCAAAAAGTGTTGCCTGTTCTCCTAATATATTCTTAATTAATCCAGAGTTATGAACAGGTCTTGTTATAGATATTTTACAAGAACCAGATTTCGGTTTTAGTCTACAGACATGATTGAATCCGCGACCTCCCTGCTTATATATATCATGATTGTAGATATCCATATACCAGTTACATTTATTATTAACTATTATTTCTAACGACGATGCCCAAATGGTGGACTGAATAGAAGAGTTCAAAGTTATTAAACTTAATATGACAGCGCTTGATACGGACCTTAACATTATATTAATTTTTATATTATTTTTCTAAAAGTATGAAAATATAGAAATAAATATAACTTTAGAAATATGACTTTGTTTTTTTAGAAGACATAGTAAATGCTATATCCATTCTCGATGAATTAGATTTCAAAAAGATAGTAAAATAATCTATACACTTTCTAAAGAGTTAAGTAATTATAAGAAGAAAGAGTCTAATATTAATCAATTTTAAAACAATACATCAAACACAATTTAAACTTATTATAAAAAAAATAAATTTATATAATTCAATACTTACATTCTAACCCATTTTCCATTCTTTTTTACTAGTCTGTAGTTCATATTTGGCCTAATAAGTTGAAAATCCGTATATAATTTTAGATATCTAGATTCTTTTTCGCTTGAGCTAATTATATTACCAGAAAGTGCTTCTAAAGTAAGTTCGATTCCTAACGTTTTATGTAATTGATTTAAATGATATTCAGGCTCTAGTAATTGAAGGTTTTCTACATTTTTCATTTTTTTATATAACGGCTCAAAATATTTTCTTAACATATTCATTATTTGCTCTTGAGTCATATCTTTTTTTACGTAATCTGGATAATTTGTCATAAAATTCTTAGTCTCCATTTCGCGTACAGCCAGACATTCTTCTTCAGTTTTAGTAACATCTAGAAAACATTGAGTAGTTACTGGAAATTGGTCTTCATATGCAGCTACAGATTTAGCAATCGGTGGACTATCAGCAATCACAGCCGGCGAAGGCGTTAACACTGGCGTCGGATTTGTATTATTTTCTTTAGACTTCTCTGTATTCAGCTGCTTGCTTGAATTTTTCAAAATATACGTCTGTACTAAATATATAAATACAAATAGTACAATCGTAATCACTAATATTTTTATACTAGCTAGCGCTAACTTTTGCTTAAGAGTCGGCTCTGGCATATTCTTTTATTGTATAGTAAGAAGTATATTTTTTTTAATTTTCTAATTCTTCTTTCAACTTCTCGTATCTAGAAATAATAGCTTGAATTGCTCCATATAATATAGCTATAAGCTGATCATAATTTACACTTTTTGCGTTTTCAACACCATGAACATCTCCTATATTATACACCGCGTCTGGAACTACCTCTTCGACCTCTTGAGCTATGAATCCTAACTTATGTTTATCTTCTTCTTCTACAGTGGCTGCGAACTCATCTATCCACTTGTAATATTTCAACTCCAACTTCTCCAACAACTCTATGCACTCTTCTAAGTTCATATTTTCAATCTCTTCTTTTAACCTCATATCAGAACTAATAGTCCACGTAGAAGTCGACGGTTTGTAAGCAGAGTTTGTTGAAAGAGCAAGAAGAGGCATTGTTTCTAAAGTATTTGAAATAAAAGTGTTATTGGTCGTCGTGCCTGTGTATAACCCTCCGTTATGCATTATGCTGAAAGAATCCATAGTAAGCACGTTTGAAGAAGTCGGTAACTTAGGGAAAGTGGTTAAAGTTACAACGGGGTCAGAAGAATTTGCAGGCAGTGATAAGAAGACGAATGTATCCAGAGATGAAGAGAATGCAACATCGCAGATAGAAACAGCAGAAGGAAAAATTATGTCTGTCCAGTTAACTCCATCCGCGCTATACACGCAAGCATTTGTTTTACGAACTTCGTCGACAGCAACCCATACTTCAAATTCTTCTATATACTTAATGTTGTTGAAACTTCTACTACCAGAGCTCTCCGATTCATTATAATTCTTTCTAACTGTCCAGTTAATTCCGTCTAAAGAATGAATAATTATTCCTGTATTGCTAACAGCAACCACTTCTGTATCCCATCCTCTAACTTTTTTAGAAGCCATGTGCCATTCAGTATTAAAAGGCAGAGTTCCAGTTTGGAAATTATTCATATCATAGCTATAGTAGTAAGAAGAAGTAGCTCCTATAGGCATAATAATATGGTTACCGCTACAAGCGCAAATTTCTTTAACTGTCATCGCAGAAGGCATGTTTGTATAAATTTGATTCGTTATCGAGCCTTCTTTAGTCATATTAAACATTCCAATGCTTGTAGAATTCGACATTGATATAATTAGAACGCCTAGCGCAGAACTATAGTATACACAATTCGCATTTCCTGTAACTCCTAACTGCTGAACTCCGTAACCTCCCATACTTTGAATGTAAGGAGTGTTCTTACATGTTATCATCAAATTCCATTGTGGTATTTCCGTGTAAGAAGTAATCGAGCGAACTCTATCGACAGCGGCGTGTGATGTATAATTCGTTGTGTCGTTAGTCCATGCCTTTCCGTCTAAAGACCAATATAACTGAGTATCCACTGTTAGCGGATTTATTTTTTTCATAGCTATAAACGTCTGTAGAGACTTAGACCAAGTCATATCCCATTTAACTTTAAATGGAAGAGTTACTGATGGAAACGAGCTTAGTTTGAAGACAAGACTGCTCTGGTTTACACAGCCTATAAATTCTGATTTATACGGATTCCAATGAATTTTAGATACAGAAGCTCCACTGCCTCCGACTATATAATCGACTATCCAATTCAGACCATTATTACTAGTGTAAACAGCCTGTCCGCTTCCAGAGATAACAAATATCTTCAAAGCAGGCGACCACTCAACTCTACTAAAAGTTATAGTACTAATATTGTTAGTGTATGTGGTCCACGTAACTCCATCAACACTGGTATAAATAGAGTTAGTACCAGCAGTTGCACTTACTGCAACATAAAGGTTCAGGAAAGGGCTATACGCTATGGATATAGCATTTGTAAGACTCATAGTAGACGCTGTCCATGCAATTCCGTCAACACTATTTATAATTCTGTTTGTAGTGGATGCGGAAATTGCAGTAAACTTACCTAACGTTTCATTCCAACAAATATCTCTAAAATCACTGTTAACTCCGCTAGCTGAGACTGTCCATTCTACACCATCAACACTGCGCAAAACATCTCCAGTATAACTCAAAGCCAGCACCATCGCTGAAGTAGATCCAGACTCTTCTCTACTTATAATAGTTTGCCACTGTTTAGAAAAACCCGTAGGTATTATAGAAGTCCAATTCTTACCGTCAACACTAGTAATTATTCTTTCTGTAGACGTTCCACTAGAAGCAACAGCAATAAACATCTTCCAAGTTTCACTCCAAGCAATCGCATACCAAGCTACTGTGTTTAAAGCAGCCGGTAGAGAATAATTGTAAAACCAATTAATTCCATCATAGCTATAACTAAGTCTTCTAGTGCCGGAGACGGATATTCCAACATACATATTCAAATAATTGCTATAAGCAGTATCCCACATAGTACCATGTGTAGTTGTTCTTTCTATATCTGTCATCGAAGTTCCTAAGTCGTAAGAAATAATAGAAGAATCTGGGGAAACAACAGGAGACTGCAAAGCTGTAATTTCTGTAAACCGCAAAGTACTTCCCTGAGAGACAGCTACGAATTTATTTAACTTAGGACTCCAACACACTCTGTTATAAATTTGTCCGACTTGTTGTGTCTTGCTTCTCCAAACAATTCCGTCAAAACTTTCTACAATCTCTCCCAAACTTCCAACGGCTAAGAAAGATTTTAATTCATCAGACCATACTACATCTCTAAACGAAATTGATTCAACTGTTGTATATCTCAGCGTCCAAGTGATACCGTCCGGACTGGTCATAATTCTACCAGAACCAGCACTAGCAACCGCTACGAATAAAGACAGAGAAGCAGACCAACAAACTCCTATCCATGTGTTAGCAGACCCCGCAGTGTTAGGAGTCCATGTGTATCCATTTTTACTAGTAGCTACCTTATTTCCAGACCCACCACCAACAGCAACAAATAATTGATTCTGGGGACTCCAGCAAACAGACACCCAAGCAACAGAAGTATTTGGACATGTTAAACTTATCCAGTTAATCGCATCCCGGCTAGCTAAGAAAGCAGAAGAACTACAAGCAACAAACATTTTCAATTCATTAGACCAAGTTATAGCGCTCCATCCAGCAGTCGGCGATGGTGTTGTCACAAGATCCCATCTCTTTCCGTCACTACTTATAGCAAAATTATTAGTTGATGCGGCCCCCACAATAACAAATAGTTTTAAGAAAGGAGACCAAGCAATAGCCCTCCACGGGGTTGAAAGAGTAGCTATACTTGTAATAAGATTCCAGTTAGAACCGTTTATACTGATAGCTATCCTACCTACACTACCATCAGAAGAAACAGCGGCGAACATACCTAGCTCCGGACTCCAACAAGAACTTATCCATGTGTTAGTCTCAGCCGGACTTGTTCGTTTAATAATGTCTTTAGACACAATATCATAGCTTTCTGAATACTGCTCTAGATACGGCTCTCTTATTGTCATAACTTTTTTAATGGCATCGAACGAAACTGCTAAGAATCCTTTTTTTGAACCGCTTGAACACACTGAAAGCCATCTTGCAGATTCATTAGTAGAAACCATGTTAGTCCATGTAATTCCATTATAACTTCTCATAATTTTGTTAGAAGTACCAGAGTCAGCACTCGCCATAAACATTTGCAGCTCTTCGCTCCAGCACACAGACGCCCATCCGTTATCTGTAGATGCTGCTCTTGCAGTCCAGTTAATTCCGTTCGTACTTGTCATAACTCTGTTAGTCCCTGTATAAGCAACAGCTACAAATATTCTTAACGAAGGACTCCAGCATACAGAAAACCAACCATTTGTATCTGAAGACGATGCTCTAAGTGTCCAGTTAATTCCGTCAGTACTTGTTATAACTCTGTTTGTATTAGGTTGGTCAGCAACGGCAACTAACATGCCTAACTCTTCGCTCCAACAAATACCTCTCCAAACATTTGAATTTGTAGGAGGAGTCTGTGCTGTCCAGTTGATTCCGTCTTCACTTGTCATAACGTGGTTAGCTACACTATAACCAATAGCAACAAATTTGTTTAAGGATTTAGCCCAGCAAACTCCTGCCCAAGTAGCAAACGGAGCAGAAACTGCTGTCCAATTAATTCCGTCTGGACTATAAGCCGCGTTATATGGGGGATTAGTTGTAGTAACAGCAACAAACATAGAAAGCTCTGGGCTCCAACAAACACTAGACCATCCAGCTTTTTGATTTATAAACGTTCTGATAGTCCATTGAATGCCGTTAGAACTAGTAGCGATCTGCCCGGACATAGCAACCTTTACATATAATTTTAATTCTTCGCTCCAACACACAGCTCTCCAAGAAGCACCCTCGTCTACAGAAAAATTACTATCCACATGCAACGTGTTATATTTTAGTATGTTAAGTACTCTGCTAGAACCAGATTCTGCAACCGCGACCGATTTATTTCTAGAGACTGAAGAACAAATACTTGCCCATCCGTTAGTATCAGCTCCTGTTGTAACCGGAGACCATCTTAATCCATTATAACTGATGAACATTCTATTTCCCACATATGTTTTAGTCATAGCAATAAAAGTCTTTAGATTTGTGTCAAAGGTTATCGAAGAAGAAGGATATGAAGTACTTGTATTTATTATATTAGAAGCTCCTATGATCTCAAATGATTTCCTAAGAACAAACACATATGTACCCATATTAATAACAAATATATTATTCCCGTAAGCCATCGATATAGCAGTATATGATCCTTGCGTGTATTGATATCTCGTAGTCCAGGTAATACCATCTGAACTAGAGAATACAGTAAAATTTGTAGAAGCTGCGTACGCTGCAAATAGAGACAATTCTGGAACCCATAATATGTAACCCAAAGCTCCTGTATAACTAGTAAATGCCCAGTCGACTCCATTTGTACTAGTCATTATTTTATTAGTGCCGTCAGAAGAAAGAGCAATGAACATATCATCGTTAGCTACTATTTGAATCCAGGCTCTTACTTCTGGTACAGTCGGAGCGGACCAATTTATTCCATCCGTGCTTGTCATCAATCTGTTAGTTCCTGTATTAGCAACAGCAGCAAACATTCCTAAATTTTTACAATAAGCTATGGATACCCAAGCACTAGAATCTCCAAATGTAGAAGGACTACTCCAGTTCATTCCAGTTTTACTAATCATAATTCTATTACTTGTACCTGAACTAGCTACGGATACAAACAAATCTTTATCATCACTTCTACAAATACTTGACCATCCATTAGCTTCTGTAGCAGTAGTAGATAAGATATTAGTAGAAGAAGTAACAATATTTGCGTAGCCAATAGAGTTTCCGGACTGATACTGAATAGTTGGGACTGTGCATAACAATCTAGAGTTTGCATAATGCATACTCCCGTAAGCTCCGTATGAAGGCGGAGACACAGAAGCCCAATTAATACCGTCTGTAGATATTCCATAATTTCCTAAGTAAGCACCTATTAAGAATATAGAATGATCTGATATCCAAATAATATTGTTCAAATTAACGTTAGGAGTGTGATAATAAACAGTTGTCCATACTAGAGCGTCTGAACTAACATATATAGTTCCGTTTCCATTTATAACAACAAACAAACCTAAAGCCGGACTCCAAGCTATTTTATTTCCTGAAATACTAGTATTGTTTGTCCAAGTAATTCCATCCGGGCTAGTAGCCACTGAATTTCCTATTGCGACAAATATACCTAATTCTGCACACCAGACCACATGATTCATTACTAATGTAGAAACTCTATCAAATTGATATGCTGACGCTCCCCTATATATTCCAATATTACATATAGCTATACATACATTCAACTGAGGGCTTTTCTCTAAATAGTACACAGCTGATACACCAGCCGGAACCATATTTGCTTTACCAAGAGCCATTGAATTTCCAGGAGTTAACGTTGATCTGAAATATACCGCATCATTATTACCTAATATAACATTGTTGTCAAAATATTCTATACAATGAAAGTCTTTAATATTAGTTGGCGATGTGTGAGTCACATACCACCATCTATCTATTCCGTCGTAACTAGCGATTATACCAGTGCTAACAGAAGGATATTCTCCACCACTACTTCCATAGTATCCAACAGCATACCACATATTAACTTCTGGTATGTATCTAACCATTCTATAAGTATCATATCTAGAGTTTCCCATATCATAAAATGAAATAGCTCCACTAGTAATTGAATAACTATTAGGCTTTGTTATTTTAATGTTTTCTGTATAATTTTCTCTAGGAGCAACGAAAGAAGTATTGGTAGTAAACGTTGGATACACCGCTGTGATATTATTTCTGTCGACTAAAATGGTTACCGCTCGCTTAGTACCAGATCCAGCAACTGCGACAAATTCGTTTAACTCCGGACTCCAACAAATACTGTTCCACCCGTTATCTCCATTCCCGGACGTGTGGACGAACCAATCCAGCCCGTCTTTACTATATTGCATTTTATGAGTACCCGTCGCAGACACTGCTACAAATAAGTTTGCTTCTTTACTCCAGCATATAGAAGAAGAAGACATAGAAGCGACAAAGCTATCCCAATTAATGCCATCTGAGGAATGCATGCCAGTAAGAGTACCAGAACTAGAAACTGATATAAATTTCCTGTATTCTTCACTCCAGCAAATACTAGACCACGCAGTAGTATCACCCCCAGCAGGAACTGTAGAAGCAATCCACGTAACACCGTCTGCTGAACGAATTATTCTACCAGTTCCTGATGAAGCTACGGCCACGAACATATTCAAATAAGGACTCCAGCATATATCTTTCCAAGCATTTGTAGAATCATTAGGAGCTATATTTGCTGAAGACCACACTTCTCCGTCAGGACTAGTCATAATTCTGTTAGTTCCAGAGTTTGCAATAGCTACGAATTTAGAAATAGAAGCGCCCCAACAAATGCTAGTCCACACTCTTGCGTTAGCTACGGCATCTACTACCACAGTCCATATATCTCCGTCAACACTAGTAGCTACTCTGTTAGTGCCCGAGCTAGCAACTATAACTAATTTATTTATCTCTGGACTCCAAGCAATGCTTTCCCATGCAGTCGTATTAATTTCAGCAGGAACTGTTAAAGGCGCTGTCCAAGTATTTCCATTAGTGCTAACTGCAATTCTAGCAGTACCGGTGTTAGCAACGGCTATAAATTTATTTAGCTGTGGAATCCATCTAACACATTTCCAAGCAGTAGTTGCTTCTAACGTTGTGTCCGGAATAGAAGAAAGAGAAGTGGAAGATATCGGAGTTGGATTAAAAGTTATCTGCATAACTCTACTAGGAGAAGGAGTTGCGTTAGAAACAACAACAGCCATGTTCTTACCTCTAATCCAACAGAAAGAAGACCAATCAGTCAATGCGTAAGTTGGACCCATCGTATACCAATTTACCATATCTCTGCTATATGCTAGTCTTTCCATTCCGCTATCCATCAGCACCATGAGTAAGTCAGCACCATCACACCACATAATATTTCTTAAGCCTAAAGAAAATATACCAGTGCTGTCCTCAACTGCTTGCCATGAAATACCATCCGAACTCTTCATCATCTTTATACTTCCAGAGTTAGCAACTGCAATCAAACACTTATGCTTCGGATTCCAACAAATCTTTTTCCAGGCGCTGAGTTCCAGTCCGTTGGAGAGTGTTCTAAGAGTCCAAGTTATGCCGTCCGTACTAGTCATCAATCTGTTAGTACCTCCGTCGGCAAGTGCAACAAATATACGAAGAGGAGCGCACCAAATAACACAGCTCCAAGGTGTAGTATCGTCAGCAGAATTTCTATCCACAAATGACGCATTGTCTGTGCTAGTCGCTAATCTCATCGCGCCTGCATTTCTAACATATACAGTTAATTTTAATTCTTCGCTGGTACAAACCCCAGTTATGCTAGGAGTGCCGCTATTATTGCCCCATGAACCAGAGCCAGAATTAACTATAACAGGAGAACCTGTTGATCCGTTGTTCACAGCTATTACTTTCCAAGTAGTCGCGTAACTAGCATAAGCCATATTTGACCAATTACCTATAGATACTGATGATTCGGTGGTCCAGTTTAGACCAAAATCTGTAGAAGACATAATTCTCTGGCTGCTAGAACCACTTTCAGTACAAGCGTACACCTTATTTACACCAGGGACATAAATTACATCGCGCCAGTTAGATGATGTAATTGAAGGAGCGCTTGTAGACATAACAGAGAAACCAATTTTGTAATCAGCAGATGGAAGTTTAAGAGTACCAGAGCCCGCGTTAGTTATATTACAAATTCTATTAGAACCAGTACGACCTACCAGTACGTAATTGTTTAAAGAAGAAGAATAACTAAGAGCTTCGAATGTTGTATCCAGAGGGATGTAGTAAGACTGTTCCCATATAATTCCGTCTTTAGACTCATAAACATATCCGAAATTACTACCACCAGAACCGGAAGCCACAAATTTAGTACCAGTCCAAATAACTCTTAAGTTAGAAGTTATTGTGTCGACTGAGCTTTTTCTCGGAGTCCAGAATTCTCCGTTAGTACTAGTTAATATTTTCGGAGAAATAGTTGATGTCATAACAAATAAGTTTAGCTGAGGGCTCCAACATATATCTGTAAGCGCCCATCTGTCCACAGAAGATAAAAACCATGTAACACCGTCGTAACTCTTAAGAAGGTTAAATACATTGTTAGCGTAAGAAGTAAATATAAACATACCCAACTCTGTACACCAAATGCCACATACATATTCTCTAGAATTTATAGCAGAATTGTTTAGAACTGAAGCCGGCACTGTCCACGTAATACCATCCTGGCTAGTCATCAATCTGTTAGTTCCTACATTCGCAACTGCTACGAATAAAGATAAAGTAGGACTCCATACAACATAGTTCCACTCAGGAGCGACCGCGTCTGTTTCTCCGGGGCTGTTTCTTTCTGTCCAGTTAATTCCATCAGGACTGGTTATTACTTTTTTGATTCCTTTTCTAGCGACTGCGACAAATAACTCTAACTCAGAACTCCAGCAAATTCCGTAAAGTTCAATATTTATACTATTAAAAGGAACTAATCTCCATTCTATACCGTTAGAACTAATTAGTAATCTATCAATACCACTACTAGCTATTGCTACGAATAAATTTAGCTCAGGGCTCCAACAAACATTTCTCCACATAGGAGAGTTAATTTTACTTTGTACAAAATTTGTTTCTACATCATAATCCACTATTCTTTGAACAGCGTTTACTCCTGAAGGGTTTACAATAAAGTAACTATTAAATTTACTACTCCAAGTAATCTTAGAAGCTGAACTTGTAAGTGTAACCGAATTTGTCAACCATCTAGTGTAGTTAAAAGAAGGAGAAGTGAACATTCTATTGCTCCCACTCCCATAACAAATCGCATGCTTGCCGTGAGTTTTATTCCAAACTATTCCAGTATGTCTTTCTCCAGAAGTTAAACTTGAATTATTGATTCCGTCTGCTGTGTAATAAGAAACCCCGGCATTAGAATTGTTATCAGTTATATATATAAATGCTTTCATCTTAGGACTCCACATAACATCAATAACTGTATTTGAATACGCCGAAAGCATCGTTCTATTAATCCAAGTAATACCGTCAAAACTTACGAAAGAAGTAGTAGTTGAATTCGTTATACCCAATAGCATATTATATTCCGGAGAGTAGTCTAAAGACATATAACCGAGAGTATTATTCGAAGTTGCTCTACTGGTCCAAGTGATTCCGTCCGGACTGGTCATAATTTTGTTAGCATCTCCAGTTATAGCTCCTGTTGAATTGGAGCAAGCAACAAACATATTCATTCCACTAGCCCACACAACTTTACTCCAATTCAAAGTATCGTTCGTAGAATTCAATACCGTCCATGTTCTTCCATTAGTACTAGTAGCTACTCTTCCTCCAGTTCCAGAAGCTTTTACTGCTACCAATAAGTTTAAAGAAGGAGAGTACGCGATACTAGTAGCGATAAATCCAGATAACGCCATTGGCCATTCAACTCCGTCTGCACTATAAACTAAACCATTGTTTATAGAAACTAAGAATAATTCAATATGGTCAAACCAAAATATTTGAGTAGGAGAAGACGAATCCAATGCGTTAGAAAAAGTAGTTATAGAGCCTACAGAAGTAGATAGAGTAGCTGAATTCAAAGCGCCGCCATCCAGTGTAGAGTTAGCAAGAGTAACAATATTATTAGTTTCTATATACTCTTCTACTCCAATTTTGTCATTATACATTTTGTCTATGTAGTCAACTGCGACTTCTTTAGTGTTCTCCCATTTGCTTTCTTCCAAATCAACAACAGCAAAGTAATCTCCTTTTCTATTTCCTTCTGTCTGCTTATAAGCTAAAATTTGATTTCTGTCAGGATTATACAGTAACATAAAGTAATCCCAAGAGCTGGAATTAGTTTCGACAGGGCCTAATATTTTGTAAACACCATCGCTAACTTTTACGAGGTTACTTCCGTTACTACCGTTTCCATTTATAATAATGTCTCCTTCGCCTTGTATGTATATAGAATTCATTACAGACAGCGTCATAGTAGAACGTTTAATATTAGAGTCATAATCTGCAAAATTACTGCCTTTAGACCAATTAATACCGTCTTTGCTAAACCAATTACCGACTCTCCATGCACATGTCATAGAAAAGAAGCCTCCGTCTTTAATCCACATAATATTTCTTCCTATAGGTTTAATAGTGTCGGCGTCACTTTCCACACTTACACAACTGTTAAAAGTTACAAAGTCGTCTGTATACAAAGAAGGAGTATTATTTACATCGTGTACACTGAGAACTAATCTTTCTAAATCCGGAGAATATTTCATAAATTGAAAGTTGTCATTATTAGGAGAGTTTATAGAAGATTCTGTCCATGTGTTTAAATCTGTAGTAAATACTAGTTGTTTTGTTGTTGTTACCCCAAACAATGCAAGTAAAGTATTCTTATCTTCTGCGTACTCTAATTCATACGCGAATGCTCCCGGTGTAGGATGTGTATAACAAGTAGTCCAATTAACTGCGTCCGGACTTGACATTACTAATCTTCTAGAACAAGCTATAAATTTGTCTAAAGACTGAATAAAAATAACTCTAAATATTTCGTCAGTTTGAAGCTTTGAATATTTCCAATTAAGACCGTCGATGCTATACATTATTTTATAACCATAATTGTAGTCAGCACAAGGAATAACGTACATTCCCTTTCCGTAAGCACCCAATCTGAAATTCTTCTTTAGACTAGTAAAAGTTTCTATAAATTGTCCATCGTTTGTTACTCTTGCTATTCTAGAATTATTTCTAAATGAAGTGTCGTCCGCGTGCATAATTAAGAAACCATTTTCGTAAGCACAAGTAATCTTAGTCCAGTTAACCCCATTTATTACAGAACCTGTCGTAGATATTTGAGTCCAAACTGTCTTGCTTCCAGCGTCTGACATATATATCTTTCCGTTAGCTGCGGATATTAACATTTTTCTAGAAACAGGATTATAGCATATAGAAGTAAAATTACAAGTAGCATCTACAACTGTGATAGCGTTTTGAACCATGTTAGTAACTGTGAAACCAGTGGTGCTTGTTGTTCTGTATAACACTCTTCCACCATCGGCCACATAAACGACATCACAATCAGTAGCGACTCCTGTCAGACCCTTAATAAAAACACAATTATTTATAGTTCCTGTAGAAATTGAAGTACTTGAAATAGCAGTAGAAGTCGTATGTGAAACAGAGAAATAACCATTTCCAGACATACCGATATAAGTAGTAGCATCCGCCCTGATAGCATTTTTTACATCAGCAATATTCATAGAACTGTATTGAGCATTTGAAATTCCTGCAAATTCATCAATAGTAGTACTGGCGTAGTTAGTTTTAAATAACACAGACCCTGTAAAAAGATTCGAAAATACTCTATGGCTAGTGGATAAACTAGCAGTTGTGTATGTAGAAAAGTTAATACAATCCGCGGTATATAAAGTAACATCTGTGTAAACAACAAAAAGTCCACTTCTGTTAGACGCAGGGTAATGTTCTGCCGGAAGCAAAGCTAAAGGGAAAGTACTCTTACCTGTATAAGATTTTGACCAATTGATTCCGTCTTTAGACACAATAATATAATTTTTATCCTTTTCGGCAGCCATATCGTTAACTCCATTGAAAGAAGGAAGAGCAACGTAAAGTTTTAAATCTCTAGAGTAACAGGCGTCAGTAATGTAGTAATTATTTCCATCACCTCCCGTTGTTATGTTATTCCACTCGGTTATATTTCTATCTACGTCTTCAGAAATAAATGAATGGTTTCCAATGTTGATTGAATTACTCTTCAACACATTTACACCTTCAACATCTTTGTTTGAATTTAATTTAACAGCCTTATTCTCATATACAGTACCTGCGTTTACCGACTGAGCAACCAGTGGTAAATTTTCGCTATATAATTCTCCGTCCACAATCAACCCGCCGCAGTTAACAGTAGTTAAACCACTCACACTTCCATTACTGTCTAAAGACAAATAATTATTACTTTCAGCCACGCCCTCACTCGATATACTAATTGCTGACAAATCTAACTTATCATTAATAGATTTACCGGATATCTTAACAGTTTGCGCATTTACACTTATAGATTTTGGTACTTTAAGTTCTATAGAAGTATCCGCGGCTTGTGACACAGTTACTGTTTCTCCGCTAGTATTATTTCTCAAAGAAAGAGCTTCTTTATTAATTACATTAGTAACCGTGGATACCATACCTGCGCTTTCCATAAGAGAATTAGAGAAATCTGAAACCTTTAGAAAAGATGTGGTTGTATATGCTGTGGATGACTTAATAATAGAGTCTGAATGCTTAAAAAGAGAGTTATCCAAACCAGTTCCAAGCATTTTACTACCGGCGATGAAATTGCTACCTACCATAATTATACTCTTGTATCTCTCAGACCAGATAGCCGCTGTGGATGTTTTTCCTGATAATTTTACGACATTAGCCCCGACCGGATGATATAATTTATCTATAGACGAAATAAAAGTAGAATAATGTTCACCAGCTAAGAAAAACTGAGATAACCCTTCTACCCACACAGCAGAATTATAATTTTTACCATTAGCAGAAATCAAAGTATTCCACTCTGCAGGGCTATTGTAGTTAACACTAAAAGCAGTTTTGCCATAACCAGTAATAATCCATCTGCCTCCGAATTCGCTATCTCTCCAGTCTCCAGAAAGATTTAAAATAGTAGGTTGTGATTGAGGAGTAGTTGATAAATTTGTCTTTAGATAACCAATAACATTTAATCCAGTAGCAATCCAGTGTCCGTTACTGTATTTAATGCTAGACCAGTTTCCCGCAACATTTACAACTTCCCAGTCGACAACGTTAGAAGAGAATGCCCACTTTCCATCACAGCACATAGCCCATAATTTTAGTTGATTTGAGTAATGTACATAATTCCAGTTTTCTAACAGAGGAGATAAAGATAAAATGTTGAAAGATAAATTAGAAGAAGTAATAGGAGCGACTGCAATTTGACCATACCCAGCAATCACAAAGTGAGACAGCGACGAAGACACACATTTCCAGTCTCCAGATAAAGTAGTAACTGTTGCGGTTGCTAACTTCCCGCCTACTAATAATTTATTATTACCACAAGCGACATATCTTCCGCAAGAGTAGGCAATGCCTGTTAAATTAATTCCGACATTGCTACTGACCACTTGTAAAGGAAATAGTTCATCGCCGGAATCGTCTCTAGAATAATAAGATGATAATTGATTTTTCATAAAAGGACTTGCTTCCATACATACATTATTTAAAGAAAGTACAGTACGTTGTAAGTCCGAGTTACCAATTAAGTACAGTCTTCCAGAATTTCTATCAAACTTTAAAGCGTTTACTCTATTTGTTCTTTTTTGATAGTTTATAGAAGATAAATTAACATCGACCCATAAAGGAAAGTCTCCCTGTAAAGCCATTTGATGAGTGTACTCTATCTTAAAAGTTGTATCCCACAAAGGGTCGTATCTTGCTCTTACAAAAATTCCTAATCCTTCTAAGTAAACCGGGTCTGTGTATGTAGTAGTACCTACCCATGTAGGATTTAGTGCTGGACTCGCTGTGACTCCATTATTACTAAATGTTTTTATATTTACATAACCGGTATTTGTTACTTGGTTTCCTACAATACCAGACCCGCTAGTTATAGCAAAGCTGCTTTCTAAGACTGCAAACTGTATACTAGTAACTGTAGTAAATGTACTAGTTGCTTGGTAATATACATTGTCGCCTCTAAGATATCCAGCTGTATAACCAGGTAATGAACGTAATATTAAACCACCTGCATACGCTATCGGACCATTATCAGTACCAAACACTACAAATCCATACTGTTTATTATATTGACTATAAACGACATTTCCTATAGTTGTGGAACTAGACACCAATACATTACCATATTCAGACATAATAATCATATTACTGGCTGAAATTTGTGTGCAATATACATAGCCCGTCGTTTCTTCTACTATTACTTTATCTATATTCGCATTGCCTAAATCTCTAACAAATTTAAAATTTTCTAAGTCGTCAGAATGATATAAACATATATTTGCATGATCTGCAGTTGCATAAGCATCATTTGCAAATCCAACCGCTATATATTTATTAATGTCGGGAACCCATTGAAAATCTCTAATTATTACTCTTGAGCAAGATTCGAAAGTAAGGAATGCTTCTGGTTCTATCATAACATTTCTATTGATTTTACTTTTGTTTGGATTTGAAAAGTCAAAATCATATACTAAAGCTCTAGTGCTAGAGAAAGGACTGACGTTTACAAAACTCAAAACATATATTTTATTTCTCATAAAGTACCCAACAATATTAGAAGCTATGTATGAATTAGAATTGACTGAGTAGATAGAATAACTAGGAAGTGTAGTTTGATTACCGGCGACTGCGCTTCTTGTAATAATATATTCATTGTTGTTAGAATCTTTATAGTATTCAGGAGCTAATCTGTAATAGCTGTTAAGTATTGCTAGATTTGTAAACATAGAGTCAGGTGTATTTCCTGTAGAAGGTCTTGCTAAAAATGTCGAAGCTCTGATTTTAACACTAGAACTTATTATAACATCTAGTTCTGGTATATAATGAACTAAGTTAGTGGTTGAAGATTGAAAAGCATATGTAAACGTTTTAGATCCCCATGTAATTCCATCTGTAGTAAATCTGACGACTGCATCTCCCGCATAAAACACAGCTACAAATGTATCACAGCAAATAATAACAGGAACATACAGAGCAGCCGGAAGAGTGTATAATTCTGTCCATACATCACCTTGATTACTTTGATAGATTTTTCCATTAATTCCTGTAAGGAATTTATTCAATAAAGAACTCCATTTAATCTGAGGATACATGTCATATGTTGTATTGTTTGCATAACTAACTATATCTACAGTTGTCCATGTAGAAGAGTTTGTCCAAGTTGAAGGATGGCCAGGTGGCGATAACACTACTGAATATTTTGTTGTTGTTAACTGAGGAAATATATATTTATCCAATGTCTGGCTGAAAGCGAAGTGATGTTTAGATAAAGAAGAAACTCTAGCAGAATATCCAGTTAATTGTTTATAAAAAGAACCACCTCCATTTTTCTCTATGGACTCAAAAATCCGAATGCTATTACCATAGGTTATATTTATGTCTATATCTTTAAAACTATCTATATACGTTAACCCTAAACTAGTAGAATCCGGGGTATAGAAATTAATTACCTTTGTTAATTTAGTTACTGAATAATCTTGTTCAAAATAAGACTCTTGGCTATCAAAAGCCTTATTTGAATCCGCATCCAACTTACCGCCATTATATTCAACAACATCAGCATTCATATCAACTCCCTCAACTTCTCCATTGTCGTTAGAAGATATTATTTTGCTTTCTTTTCCAATCCCGGGTTGAATTCCGTTCAAATAAGCACTGTCGGAAACGGTTGCGCCTTTGTTTACTAGACCGGTTACTTGGTTTCCGGCAACGTATAACTCAGAAGTATTGATTCTATTTATATTTTCTATATTCTTATTGTCATCCAATACAACCGCTTTATTAGCCTCTGCAGTACCCGGGGTTGCATTAAGAAAAGTAATACTTTCAGGTTCAATAGAAATAGTTTCTCCGCCTACATTTATATTAGATAAATCTATCTGGACTTTGCCTACAGCTGTAACATTTCCAACAGAAGGTCTGGCCGATGGTAGAACTGTTTTTTTTGCAGTTTTGCCGTTCGGTCCTCTGGTGAAGTTAAAGCCTGAAGACATGGTCTAGACTTTCTTTGAGTATATTATACAGAAAAAAATAATATTTGAATTTACCAAGAGTCAAGCTCGCTCGGGGTTTAATTAATAACGTAAAGTCTATAGAAATAATTATTCAAAGTATTCATCCAACTCTTTATCCAACTTCATTAACTTTTTGATTGCTCCGTACATGTTTGCGATTATCTGGTCATTATTCAACGTTCTACAATCTTCATAACCATGCATATTTTTTCTTTCGACTGCTTTTGGTATAATTGATTCTACGTCCTGAGCTAACCAACCTAATTGCTTTTTGTGGTTAACTTCTGAATTCGGATACACACTTTCTTTCCATTTGTATTTCTTTAGAGGAATATTTTTTACGTTATCTAAACATTTATCTAAATCCGCGGTTTGAATTTCTTCTTTCAACCTTTCGTCTGAACTAGTAGCCCAAGTTGTTGTAGTCGGTTTGAACGCTAAGTCTTCTCCCAATTGTAAAGAGAACTGCGGCTCTTCAACTCCTAAACCAACTCTATTATTTCTAAAGTCTACAGAAATAATAGAATCTTCTTCGTTAACTGCATATGTGTGACTTATATTTGAATTCTTTAAGAAACTAGGTTTAAGAAAAACCATACACGGAGTTCCAGAAGTGTTTGTATTAATCAGCGAGCCTAATCTATTAGAATAAACCCACTTATTAGTAAAATATGAGTAACTACTTAATGAAGAAGGATTTTTTAATCCAATCCATTCTATTCCGTCGTACGAATAAAATAGTAAAACGTCTAAAGAATAATTAGAAGCTCCTATAAACACATCTAACTCTTCTATCCAAGTTATTCTGCCATAAAACCTTCCATTCTGAACATTGTAAGTGTTCCATAATTTTCCATCGTAAGTATATCTAACAATCTGACTAGACGTAGTCGCAGCAAGCGCCATATCTAGCTTCGGACTATATATAATTTCGTTAGGCATTGTAGAAGATTTTATAAGAGTCTCTTCTTGATTTTCTTCAGCATTCCAAGTACAACCGTCTACAGAATACATATATTGTTTTCTTGCCCCGTTGCTCGAATTTGTAATACCTAAAAACATAGCCCATGAGTCAACCCATAGAATACAATTGAGTCTATCCATATTACGCATTTCGTGAATATTTCTAAAGTCAATTCCGTTTTTGCTTACCTGGTTCTTCGTATCTGTTATTGCAATTAAATTATTCAACAAAGGACTGTATGCAAATCCGTTAACCACTTTATTAATATCTTCATACAGGTTACACATTTTCCAAGAAATCATATCTTTAGAAGTTAAAAGTCCGTTACTAGTCGCAAGATAATAACTATTCAACTCTTTGATAAATTCAAACTGGTTTGTACCAGCTGCAAGAGTTATTTCTGTACCTAAATCATTTAGAAGCATATTAGTATTCTTTCTTAAGACAAAAGTGCCTGTTTCCTTAATATAATTGAAAACATCACTAGTCGAAGTAGAAGCTACATAAGCTGTCGATACTACAATATCATTAGCCGAATTATACAACTGCGAACCAAAAGGATTCATTCTATTTTCCATTCCCTTTAAGAATATGTTATGTTTTTTGTCTAAATCTACAATAGCTGTAGAAGACAAAGAATTATTAGACAATTTGTAGTTTCCGACTCTTACGGATTTATTTTTTATACGGTTAACTCCATTTACTTCTCCTCCAAATTTAGCTATGAGGAATTTGTTAGCGGTCGCATTTCCTATAGTAACATTTTTGAATTCTTCATTATTATTGCTTTTGTCGAAAGAAATATTATTCACATTCAGGCTGTCTACCTTTAGATATCCATGTATGTTTAACACCTTTCCTGCTTCTATTTTTGTATAATAGTTCTTTAGATTTCTTTTATCTGAATTATAGTAATTTAACATATAATACGGAGTTGCTAGAAAACTATTTATGTATGAGAAATTATTCATGCTGAAGAGAGACCCATTGTTAACCGCAAATAATTTATTAGTTATGTTCACAGAAGAAGAATTTATTTCAAGTTCTCCATTACTCAGTCTAACTGTTTTAGCGCCAGAATATAGAACATTTATTAAATTTCCGTTATCATTTCCAATATTTAACATTTTATTATCTGTGCTATTAATATTAATTTGTTCTAAAGACTCTCCTAATTTATATGATTTGAAACCGTGACCGAACGCGCAAGAAGCAACTCTATACTGATGCCAACCTCCGGTAAAATGTTTTTTTGTCCTTAGAAAAATATCATTGGTCTTCTTATTGTGAATAGCAGAATATATAGAAGAAGCATCTCCGTTTATAACTACACCTCTCCAGTTAACCCCATCTACACTGTAGGCTATATCAGTTCTTCTTTCGTCTATAGCCGGCACCCCTATAAAAATATTATAATCAGGAACAAATATAATTCTGTTAAACATACCGTATTGATTAGGTTGTGAGTAGTATGGTTTAAAAGTAAATCCGCCGTCTTTAGAATAATAACCATTTCTATAAGCTCTTCCGTTATTTCCAGGGCCAGAAGTAAGAACTATTATATTTTTTGACTTTGCGTAACAAATCCATCTAATAGAATAATTAGAATTATGAACCGGCTGGGCTATCCATCTTTTGCCGTCTGTAGAACATAAAATTGAACATGCTCCTGTGTCTACACTTGCTATAAATCTTCTAGATGAATTAATATATACAATCTGTCTAACCGGGTCTTGTGTATAGTCCGAAACAGTCCAGTCTCCATTCAAGTCATTAGAAAAAAGAATTCTTCTGTTACCTCCGATAACAAATAAGTTTCTATCCTCCGCATACTCCACCGAATATAAATCTACGTTAGATATTTTTTTAGCAGTCCAACTAATTCCGTTAGCACTTGTATAAAGATTTGTACTTCCAACAGCAACAAATAAATTCAGCGCATTTGCCCATATTACAAAAGAAACATTCGAAGTTATTGCTGATCTAATCCAGCACACACCGTCATAACTATAGCCTAAAGAACCATCACTGAAGGCTCCGACATGTATTTCTAAAGACGAAGAATAACAATTGTTTAGTATATAATGGTCAGAGCCGTAGCTATCCCCGGCCATTGCTCCTATGTTGACTGCTTCTTTAAACATTTTGTCAAAATAGAGATTAATGTGTTTGTTATAGAATCTGTTTAAATATTCGACATTGTTCATACTTAAATTATTACCGGATCTGTTAACTACAACTCGATTGCCTACTTCTAACGCATCTGTCTTTACCTTATTAATATTACTTATTTTACCTACATCGTTTAGTATCAGTGCTTTATTTTCTTTAGCAATGCCCGGAGTTACATTTAATAATTCTTGTCTTTGAGAATCAGCAGTAGACACCGCAACTGCGCTTCCTTTAAAAATATTAGGATTCAGCAGAACTCCATTTATATAAAGACTGTCTACATATATTTTATTTATGCCAGATACATTTCTATTATAATCTAACACTAAAGCTTTCCCTGCTTCTGCAACACCTTCAACTATGTTAGTTGTCGTTGCTAACTTTGAGACTAAAGAATTATCAACAACTACATCTCCAATTGTTAAAGATTCATATGTAACTTTACTAGTACCCGCCGGCTTAGTGTCCGCAAGTTGGTTTAGCAGTGAGGGGTTATTAAAAATAGAAACTGGTTTTGTAATCGGCCTGCCGAATTGGTCTCTTCCTAGTGTGAATGACATTTTTATATATTACTCTAATTATATATTTTCAACGCGTTGATTTCAAAGTGAAAGAAAGGAGTGTATTATTTTCTTTAGACTTATACTTTTGTTATTATAATATATAGTAATAAAAATGAGTTTTCAGATTAATAAGAACAGCTCTGGCCGTATTAGCAAAAAACAGGTCGTACAGGGGCTTACAGCTTCTAGTATATTTTCTAATACTCCTTTCTTAAGCTCTTCTAATGCAATTTTGGTTAATAATAGAAATTTCGAACCTGTAATTACTAACATTACTTCTACTGTTCAAGGCTCTGAAGAAAATTCAACAGTATCCTCTACAGGTACGTTATCTCAGGCTATCTTAAATAAAAGTGAAGGAGTTACATTAGGTCAGGCCTCTCCTGGTAAGATATTATCTTTAGACAGTTTAAAGAATGTAACAGGAGTAAATATATTAAAATGTAGCTCTATAATAGCAAACGGAGTTAATATAGCAACAGATATCGGAGACCCTTCTTCTATTGTTGTTGCTAATGATTATTTTTCAGATAATGTAGCCGGCGTTGCGACTGCTGGTAAATGTCTAGTTGCTGACGGAAATAGAAATGTTAGTCTAAAGAAAATAAACGGCAATGTTGAAGATATTATGTCTATATCAGAATCTAAATTCAAAAATATGAATATAGAGTTAAACACGGCGGCTTCTCTGTCTAGCAAACAATGGCTTGATGTTATATATAGCGTAGATCTTCAAAAATTCTTAGCTATCGGAAATGAAGTCGTCGCTACTTCTTCTAACGGCAACAGTTGGACAGAATATGTAAAGACAGGAATTGAATTCAAGAAAGTTAAATGGATATCTCACGTTGGTAAATATTTTGCTGTCGCTTCTGATGGAGTTTACGAAAGTTCTGACGGTACCGACTGGACCAAAATTATTGTATCTGTAGGCATCGTAGATATATCAGTCGGTACGGTAAAGATGGTAGCGTTCAATTCAACTACTATTTTTTCTAAAAACTTAAATGCTTCTACTTGGACAGAAACATCTATGACATCCGGTATGTCTGCTATTGCTTGGAAAAGTATATCTTATGGCAGTGGAAAAGTTTGTACGTCTAGATTTATAGCGGTCGGAGTTAATAACGTTGCTTATTGTCTGGAAGGAGGTGTCGATACAAACACTAATTGGATAACTTCTTCTCTTACTGGAAGCTGGATTGACGTTACATTCGGAAATGATGTGTTTATCGCTGTAAATAGTTTAAATCAAGCAAATAATAAGTTTACTACTTCTTCTAACGGTGTTCACTGGTTTGCTGGTAATTTATCTTTCAGGTCTATAGAAACTGGAATAGAGCAATGTGGCTTCAGATCCGTAAAATATTTACAGTTTTTGAAACTTTTCTTCTTAATCCCTGTAAATTCTACAAATAGTTTAATTTATACGCAATCAGGCAACGAACTCTACTATATGAAATATAATGCGATGAATGTTGTTATGGGACTTGACTACTCTCCTATTTCAAAAAAAGTAGTAGCTGTTGCTTCGGATGTGGATAAGTCTATAGACACACAATTAGTGTCGACTATGACTCCTACATTGACTAACAATAAATATTTTAAGAATAACGCAGGAGACTGGGGTCATTTTCATTCTTTGACTTCTTTCGACTCTCCTACTAATTCAAATATAGTATTTGCTCACGGAGGTAACGGAATTGCTTACAGCACAGACGGCTTTAATTTTTCTAAATGCATCCTTAATACGCCCAATGGTAATTTGTTTGATAACTTTTCTAGAAATATAAAATGCTTAACGTATTCTCCTGTTTTGAATAAATATTTTGCTTGTTCTGATTTCAGCGTAGCTAATGGGTTTTCTAACGGCATGGTCAGTGTAGACGGTATTACGTGGATAGATATTAATATTGCGAGCGGAAATGAAAATGTAGAGTGGATGGCTTGGTCTAACTCTCACGGAAAACTATATGCTGTTGGTTCTAATAGATTATATTCAAGTGTCGACGGAGTTAGTTGGACGTTTCAAAGTTATATAAGCGGTTATAGCATAAGCGTGGTGGATATAAATGGAGTTGAATCCGTTATACTTCACGGTAATCATTCTGCTAAACAATATCATATTTTGAATCAAGACCTTACTTATACACCATTAACTTTTGCTTCTTACGGATTACGACCTTTTATTAAATTTAATGGAATTCATTATTCTGCCATGGGAAACAGTATTTATAAGTCTATAGACAATTGTGTTAACTGGGCTGTGGATACTGATTTGGGTGCGTCTATCGTTGGCATAACTTATAATAAAAAATTTAACTGCATGGTTGCATATACTAGTAACACAAAGGTCGCTACTCTATTTACTACTGGGTCATGGAATGTGAATACTATGTGGTTTTCTGTCTCTTTACCATACGCAAACAATATTTGTTACAACAGTTATTACGAATGCATTTATCTTCCGTCTAGTAGATATTCTGCCGGTATTGCTAAAACGGTAAGCACAAATTCAAGCGTATTAATGTCTTCTAACGTCTTTGGAGATTTTAAAATTTGGAGTACACTTCCTGATAGATTTGCGCATAACAGAGATATAGATGATAGTATTATAACAGCCTTTAGAAAAAATACATCCGTTCGAAGTTTTACATTTACTGCTGCTGCTGCTGAACCACTTCGTTATCTTCTTTATTCTAGACATACTCAAAAGTGGTACATTCCTAGATTATATGTATCTAGCGGAAGTCAAAATACTATAGAAACAACTAACGAATTTTTAAGTATCACTACTCCAAACAAATATATAGAAATGATAGATATGGATTACGGCCTTCAAGTATTAAACGGAGGTACATATAGTTCTTCATATTCATTTACTAGTTCTACTAGACAAATCCAGATATTTGATAAATATAAGAATACATATACTACTCATTCCTTTGCAGCATCTTCTGCTTCACAGCTGTATTCCCTAAGGATAAAATATTGTAAAGAAACTAAAAATTCTTATTATGTGGCGAATAATCATTTATATCTTGTTCATATCCAGAAAAATCCATCAGATCTAACAATTCATAATGAAACAATAGCTATAACTTCAGGTCCGGCGGGCGCTATAGATAGTGTTATATGCAAAGAGAGAAACTTACTTGTATATGTATCTAACGTCTCTAACGTAAGAAGAGTGACTACTTGTTTCTTACCAAATGCTCCAAATATATTATACAATATTACAATGCCAAATAAAACATTTGTCAGAGTAGAGTATCACTACGAAGCTAAATGTTTTATTGTATTAGCTACAGATGCTATATATTATTCTTACGACGGTGCGGTTTGGACAGAGACTCCCACTTCTTTCGCGGGATATACATTTAACTATTATTCTATGCAATATATTCCGGAACTGAACGTAATGGGTCTAACTGCTGCAGGAATGTTTGCGTTTTCTAGAGATGGAATTAATTGGACTATTCTTCAGACTACAGAAAATAAAGCATGGTTTTCTTTTGATTACGACCCGAATCAAGCTAAGATTGGTTTATTGAGCGCGGACGGTTTTGTATTTTTATCTGCACCAATTCAAGCAACTGTAAACAACACAGTAGTCCCAGCAAGTTCATTTATTTCTAACGACAAGTTTCATGTATATAGTCAAAATAAATTTTATCCAGAAAGCTCAAGCTCATATTCTCTTAATGTAGACAATGGTGTTTTTGCTAGATGTGGAGACTTTCAATTCAGCTTTCATAGAAATTGGAATTCTGGAGAAGATTTAGAATTTTTCACAAATGGTAATCTACGAGTTATACAAACAGACCCGTCGGCTAACTCTAATCAATATCTAAAGATAAATGGTAATTATCTAACAATGAATCCTAAAATTCTGAGTAATGCAAAATTGGTAACTGCTTCTGTATACAATGAACAAAATAGAAATGAAATTATATTAAAAAATAGTCTAAGCCTTATCAAAAGCGGAGGTTCTCTGTCTGCTACTTCTTTGTCTACAGAAAATATAAATGTTAGTGGCTCTGCGTTGAATAGCAGTGAGTATGGTGATATGGGTTTGATAGTCGCTGACCCCAGCAAGAATGTCACTATAAATAAATTAGGAATCAACTGTGTAGATATTGACGGCTTTCAATTGAAAAACAGTAGTAAGCAAATATTTACACAAGCACCGCCGACTCAAGCTCCATTCTTTCCGCTTGGAAGATATATGAATTTTAGAAACACTAAGTTCTTAAATGGAAAGCAAACAAGCAATATTTTAGGCTCTGCGTACAGTCCAGAGTTAAATGTTTTAGTTATCTACGCTAACGCTAATTCAGCACAAGTGAATCAGTGTTTATATATTTCTAACGATAAAGGAAAAAGTTGGTTTCATATAGGTATAAATAATGGGTATGGTTTCACTATAGATTCCAACTATCATAGTTGTAAGATTAAATGGATTCCTTCTCTTTCTATATTCTGCTTGGCTCAAAATAGTAATATAATGGTTAGTTCTGACGGCTATAATTGGGTAGATAAATACGTTCCTTACGGTAATGGCCCTTCTCTGTTTTGGGATAGTAAATTAAATAGACTCGGCGTTGTTAGCGACTCTAGAATTGCATATCCGACAACTTCTAATTTATTGGGAGAGTGGGTAACTCCGGTGGATTCTAAAAATTTAATATGTGTCGAGTATTATTCTCCTTTAGATGTGTATTTCTTTAGAGACAGAAGTAACACTCTTTTGATTAAGAGTACTACAAACATTTACGGACCTACTATAACTTCAACCAATACTACAGATAACGGAACTGTGTCTGATATGATCGTATGGGAAGGCATGTTATATTATCTATCGGCTAATTCTATATTAAGAAGAAATGTAGCGGGAACTACTGCGGGTACTGCAGTTTATAATAATACTTCAGTGACATTCAAAAGAATTATTTCGTTGACTGTTATGGATAATGTTAAATTATTGGTTGCTTTTTCAAATTTAACATTCGCGTATAGCTTGAATGGAACGTCTTGGGTACACAATACTTATGCAAATGCTTACATGCCTACGTATAACAATAGTACCGAAGAAGGAATAATGAATAATATGTTTTGGGTCGGAGATAGACTAATGATGATTGTAAATTCTGACGGCGCCTTGTTGGAAAGTATTGTAGATGACAAAATGTATAAATCTTCTGTGTCGTATTTAGACAGTCTAGTTACTAGAAGAATTTCGCATAATAGATTAATGAGTTTAACTAAACAGTCTGACCTTGTCGTAAGACATTCAAACACACCTATGAATATCTATGCGACTGCTTACGGTGGTGGATATTTTGTTTCAACCGGAGACAACGTTAATATTATTTCTGATAGTCTAAAGAAAAATCAGAGTTCTGTTACCCATAGCGGGCTTTGGAGAGATATTGTGTATCACAAAGTAACTAATCAATTTATAAAAATAGGAAACGGAATTATGTCAACCGCTCTTGTCGGAGATATTAATACTTGGACGGATATTACAGCCCCCTTAGGAAACTGGAGCTCTATTATTTCTTTAGACGATAAGGTATATTTGTTTGAATCGGGAACTACTCCTAAATGTAAAGTAGCAGTAGTGAATGCGGATATAGGAAATGATTTAAATTCTGGTACAAACTGGGTAGATATTTCGTTATCAACGGCAAGCTCTAGCTGGAATGGATTTGAAATAATTAATGATAAGTTATTTTTATTGGGAAATAATTATATAGCCTACAGAAATATTAGTGATTCTGCTTGGACTGAAATTAATGTAGATGGTATTTGGAATGATATTTCTTTTGGAAGAAATTTATATGTAGTCGCCGGTAATGGGTTTATTGCAAGAAGCAGAAATTTATCTATATGGAATAAAACGTTTTATCCTAAAGATTACCACAGAGTCATATATGTAAGATTACTCGGAGAGTTCTATCTTATGAATAAAGATACTAATTATTTTTCTAACGACTATCTAAGAGAACAGACTAATGCGGTTATTAAAACTATAGACGGAATTAATTTTACCGGTTCTCTAAACGCATACTTGCATGTTGCTACTGTTACTGCGAGAAGACCATACAATTTATCCAACATTTATTACTTTGAAGAAGTAGACCAGTTCGCTCTTCCTTTAAACAATTCAGGAAACAAATATTATATGTTCACGGCACCATATGCTCCTAAAAAACAAAACTTTAAAATTACAAATCCACAGACGTTTACTTCTGCTGCTGGAAAAATAGAAATAGCTAGAGGGTCTTCTGCTATTGCGGCCCCTCTGATTTTTAACGTTTTTCAAGATTCGGCGGCAAAACCTGGTACTTCTACATGGACAACTACATCGGACCGCAGACTGAAAGAAGATATTCAACCAGCAAATTTAGAAACCTGCTGGAACAATATGGAAAACTTAGAACTCAAGTATTTTAAGTGGAAAGACCAGTACATAGATGAAAATATTACGAGAGATAGAAAGAAATTAGGATGGATAGCACAAGAGGTAGAAACTGTAATTCCGAAAGCAGTCAAAAAATGTGATATGTTCGGAATTGATGATTGTCGCGTATTGGATAGCGACCAAATTATTGCTAATATGTTTGGAACTGCTAAATTACTATTAAGAAAGCTTAAAGAAAAGGAAGAAGCTGTGTTTAACTCTCAATAATAAAATTGATTTTTGCTTTATCTTCTAAAGACTATAAGATGAATAAAATGATAATCGATGACTGGTCAGATGATAATTACACATGGATTAAGAAATTAGAAAGAGAAGATATGTGGAATAGAAAATTAATATTTATCAGAAAAGAGCTTATCGCGTATTTAGCTAGCACAATTATAAAAAAAGAGTCTAAAGAAAATATAGAAATGTCTTTGAATCGAGTCGAAATAATATACGATTCTTTATATAATTCTTCTTTAGACGAATTAATTCTTACTTCAAAGCAGAACAAAATTAATATAGATAAGATTGTGGAAAGATATAGATTTTTCAAATGATATATAAAAAATTGATTTTTTGTTTTTTGTATATAACTATGCACGCGATTATTGTCGAAAGAAAGAATACTATCATTAAGCATAAATTTATGCATGTGCGTAAAGTCGAGTTTGAGATTAAATCAATTTTAACTGCTAACATAGAACATCAATCTATGTATAAAAAATATAAATATAACAATCAAGTTAAAAATGTTTACACTGTTATGCATTATTCTAAATACGAACAAGAAAAAAGATTACTAACTTGCTTTGAGTTAAAAAAAATGTTAAAAGATATTCTAAGAAAATACTTTGGAGATAGTGTATCTATGATTAGAAATAGATTGTATATATCAAAATTACTAATATGCGAGAAGAAATTAGATTTAGAGATTTGTTCAGAAAATATATTGAGCAGCATCTGTAAACATATAATTGAAGAACTAGAAAAAAAGTAAAGCAAGTGATGCTATACTTTCTTTTTTTTGTTAGTTGGCTGACTAACTGTCTACAAGTCGTAGAGCCGGTGCTGGCTGAACACGTGGCGTCTTTCGACCCAGTTGTTGTACAGCTTCACGAACAGGTCGCCGTCAATCTTGGAGTAGTCGTAGAAACTAATTCCTTGCATGACGATGATGACCCAGCAGCCCTGCCACTTTTTCATGTCCTCCCAGCTGACAATCTCGGTCTTTTCATGAAACCAACAGATGTTGCCGTAGCTGTAGCAGTTAGGACACCCTTCGCCGTCGCTGTCGATTCCCACAAGACGATATCCCTTTTCGATATGAACGAGAACTTCACGCTGAAAGTAGCGCTTAAGTTCGTTAACTGGAGACGACCAGTTTTCTTCGTATTCGATGAGGGGTGCTTCGATTGGCCAGACTTTGCACATGATTGCTGCTGTATGACAATTAGATTTTCAGTTTTCAACTATTTTTTTAAAAAAAACATATTAGTCTATAGAAGATAAAAGAATCTTTCTATTACTCATCTTCAAATTGGTTAGTCTCTTGTTCTTCAATTATCTGAAATCTTCTATATTCACAAAAGCCTTTATATATTGTTAAATTTCTTTGTAGATGTCTTTCAAATCCAAAAGGTCCATTCATCTCCATAGGTTTCATAACAAATTGAAGTCTCATTTGAATGTCTTTGATTCTTTCATAGAATATGTTAGTATTGTTCGGAATACTATCAAACGTCCAGTGGTTAAACAAATTTTGATTAATGTTCTTTTTCAGAATTATATCATCTTTACATATCTTAGCAAGTTTAAATCTAGTTATGTTATATTCTCCAACGAGCACAGGCACCAGCATCTTTGTGTCTCTAGACAAACAATCTCTTTCTTTTTTTAAATTAATGCGAAGAGTTGCTACGCTTTTAATAATCTTAGGTACTACGTATAATACGAATCCATTTTTATGGTCTTCTAATAGCATAACGCGGCCGAATAAGATAACCAACATTATAAACTAACAGTATGCTTTCTTTATACTAATAAATAAAAAAATCAATTTTTTTATACCAACTATTGCTTTATAAAATAATATGAATGTTATATTTATATAGCAAAGCTTTTACTTCTAAAGTCACCTAATTCAACTTTGAGTCCGCCCGGCGCTATGATTTGAACACTATGAACATATTGAACCATATTGTTATAATTTATGTCGTTTAATATTTTTTTCGTGGTGAATATATGCGAGAATCCATTTACAATATCTACTATTTGAGTGCACAGAAATTTTCTAAGTCTATCTACTCTAGCTTTCTTATTTTTATCTGCGTCTGTTCTTAGCTCTCCTGCCATTTGATTGAACGCACACTTTAATCTAAAATAGATAACAATCAAATGTCTACATAAGAATTCTAAATCTTTGTATTTGAAATAATTTAGTAGAATTCTTTGTGTAAAATACCTTTGTGTAATTTCATTTTTTACATATCTTACTCTAAATTCTTCGTTAAATTTAAATTTGTTCATCTTTTCAGCAAGAGTTCTTCTGACTGTATTTTTAATATTTATCATAATTGCGCACCATAGAGTACACGGAGTATAATCTCTAACAACTTCTTTAAACTCTTCTTTGTCCCAGAAATCATAATCATTATCTACTTGCTTAATAATATTAAAACATTCCATTTCTTCTTTGCTGATTACTTCTTTTTCGAATTCAGAAATCATTTCTATATAAGTTCTAGCATGTCTGGGTTCTTCATCTCTTTCTTTTAATCCTGTATTGAAATCAAAGAATGTATTACATTCAGTGCACATAACTTGAGAACATCCATCCACTTTGAATATTTTGACTCCGCATGTAGGACATGGTTTAGTTTCTTTATCTATTATTTCTAAAGACTTAGTAATCTCGCCTTTGCAAGAATGTTCCGCTATTTTGTCTATAGAAAGAATAGAATCCTCGCAAAAAGCACATGTTATATGATTACATAAACCACAGTTATAGTATAAATCTTCTGTTTTTTTGTAGATGAACTGATTGCAATCTTTTACACATAGTTTAAAATTATTCATAGACATAGTATTTATTTCTTCTTTATACACTTTTTCCATAATTGTTTTTAGCTTAGGAGAAATATGCAGTATTTGCTTTTCTAGTTCTTTTTTCTTAGAATTCATTGCCATCAAAAGTCTTGTTCGTAAAAATAATTGAGACTCTTGATTAAATAAATACTCGGATAAGTATTTTTTCTGTAATTCATCAACAACTTTTGCCGATAATTCAAGACCTCTCATTTTTTTTACATCCACAAATTTATGACAATTCATACAATCTATTTCTTTATTTGTTGACTTATTATATTGTGTAAAGCAAGCAGAACAACATTCAAATTTGCATTCATCACAAACTAACTTCTGTCTTCGAATTTTTGTATAATCCATCACACAAATACCGCAGCTCATGATTCTAATATTGATACTGTTGGTGATTCCGAGATTGATTACTAGTGTATCAAGTTAAAAAAAAATCAATTTTTATATTAGTCTATAGAAACATCAGGGGTGCTAGCATTGTTAATGCTATAGTCGCCGGTGTTATACTATTCTTAACTACTACGCTATTTTCTTCCGCTCTTATTGAACTTGAGGATGTCGGCTTTGGAGTTTCGTTACTTACTTCATTATTTATTTTTTCTTTAGGCTCATTTGATTGGCTGTCATCTCCAACAGTCATATTATCTTCGTTTTCAAACGTAGACCCGCTTCCGCTAGAGCTTTCTGTGTTATCCTCAGGATACATATCCACAGTAACACAGCCTAATTTTTCTGAAGGCTCTGTTTTATTATTTTTTATATAGCAATTAGTTTCACACCATGTCGCTAGCTTGCATCCTCTAATAGATTCACAGTAATTCATACATTCTAATGAACTGCTAACATTATAGATAGGATATATGTCTCCTCCAAAGTAATCGGTATCAATTAAAAGTTTATATCCGTTTGCATTTCGCACAAATGCGTTTAATAAATATATAATTAATAAGTTAGTGTATTTCTTAGTCGTCATCTCAAAGTTTGATAAAAATATAGCTGTTATATTATATATAATACTTTAGCTTATAAATAAATTATACAAATGGACAGATATGTCGTTAGACGAAGAGAAACTATAGTTGAGCCGAAAGAAGTCGAAACTGGTCGCCGGGTTACAAAACTATTAAATATTGTATTTCTTACCTGGTCAGTTTTAGTTGTGATAATGTATTTTGCTTCTATAGACATTCCTGATTATGTAGATATCGGCATCTCTATATTTGCGATCACGGTCTCTATTGCTTATCAATCGTATAAATGGTATTTTTACAAAAAAAGCGAAATCGGTAAAGTAATGGAAGATCCCGACATTTCAAGAACTCGTAAGATAGAAGATGGACAAATGAATAGAAGACAGGCAGTTAACTTAGACTCTGAATTATTAAATTTAGATAGTATAAGGATAAATGTAGATAAGTAGAAGAATTGTATTATAGTCTATACAAGCTCTAATTCTTCTATTTCTTCTATATACAACTCTTTTAAAGAATATTCGAATTTTTCAATAATATGAAATTTCTTTTTTATTTTTCTCTTCATTGCGTGAATCCATGGTTTTATTTTTTTGCATGCGTAAATATTAAATTGTAGCTGGCAATTTTCTACGTTTGTATTTTGATTTGGGTCTGTAATAGAATTCATATTAATTTTAAAACCGGCCTTCGCTATATATAAACAGAATTCTTTATTTATTTCTCTAGACAATGTGTATATAACTGAATTTTGTTTAGTATCTGAATATATGTTCTCTACTTTTACCAATTTTATATCTATAGTACATTCTACATCATGCAAGTCCATCGGGCTTATGCCGATATCTGTTTTTTTGTTTTTGTCTATAGAAGAAATATATTTGGATACTTCTGGGAGATCCAGCGCCATGATTTCTGTTTGAGAATCGTACTCTAGTTCGTAATGGTCGTACATAAATTTTATAAAATTGTACATATTGTATTCGGCTAACTCTTTTTCAAAAATAGCTTCCTTGCAGTTATTCATAACTGATATACAATCTATTTCTATGCCGTACAACATTTCTATATCTCCATATCTATGTATGTCTCTCTTTAAAAAATTTGTATTAATCGCCGAAAGATAATATCGAATATTGCTGACGGGAGTACTATTATTTTCTGTAGACAAGTTTGCTTTGTAATATTTTTTAATTCCGTAGTAGTTTAATATTTCTTCAGACACAATTTCACTACCGCCGAATTTAGAATTACTTTGATATCTAAATTCTAAAACCCCAATTATGCATACCGGCCGCAGCTGATAGTCCATTGATAATTTTAATTTTTTTAAAATTGATTTCTAAAGACTATATTAAAATGAGTGACAATAACTATAGCATGCTTTCTTTATTTGAATTTACTTATTCAGAACCTGATAGAATTTATAACATATTAAGAATGTGTCGGCAGATAGAAAATGAAGGGTTTGACCCGAATAAAGAGTTTTGTAATTTTACATTATCTTCTATCATGACAGATTCTTCTATAAACTCAAGTAAAAAAAAAGAAAAATGCAAAATTGCAAATTGTAAGAAAGGCTCTCTCAGAAATAATATTTGTAGAAAACATTTGCTAGAAGACGCAAACAACGTATGTCAAATTAGAAGTTGTAAGAATATAAAATATAAATTTCACAAGGGTTCGAAAAAAAATACTCTAGATTCGTATTGCTCTACTCATAGACGAGCGATAGCTTTTAACAAAACTACTAATTAACAATTAGTTTAAATAAATTAATACATTTATTTACATTGACAATCCGAGCCTCTAAGGTTCCCTCCTGCGTTCTCAATGGAACTGTTTTTATTTCCATAGTCTAAAGAAATTATAGAGAATTCTCCACAGTCTTCTGTTTCTTTACATGCGAATTGTTTTTTTATAAAGAAGGTTTCTTTAATTTCTGTATACGAATCTGTTTCTATTTCTTCTCCAAACTTTGACACAATCTTAAATTTAAATTCTCCTCTTACATTATTGTGATATATAAAATATAATCCATTCATAGCGTTATTATTTCTTTCCATTTCTTTCCAAGCTCCGTTATCTATTTCTTTCAATGATATGAACATGTTAGATATTCCACATTTCATATTAGAAGGCGTTATAGATAACCACCAATAATTTATATGATGAGGCCTTAATATTAAACCTCCATTATCTTCAGATGTATTCTTAATAAATTTATCGCATTCTACGAACTCCCAAGTTGCCTTTTCTCTTCCGTAATTAGAGTTGCCTACTATTTTTTGCCATGCTTGATTGCTTAAATCCAAGTCTCCAAATTTACATTCAGGACATAGATTATCTATTAAAACAGTTTCTATTTTATCTTTATACTTAACGTTAGCACAGAGCCCGCAAGATAGAGAATTATCTATCATAGGCATATTTATAGCAGCTGTCATTAAATTATTATAATTCCAACTAAAACTTTTAAACCCGCAGAATTGATTTTCTTCACTGGCGCCGTAAGAAGTTATGTCGCCCGAGAATGCTGATACGTAAACTGATAAGTTTTCTATACAAAGAAATGTAATTAATGTTGTTAAATAAGTTTTGATTGTCATGATTTTTGATGTTGTATATAGTATAGAATATAAAAATGACAAAATGTAAATTAGAAGAAGAAGATTATTTAAATTTATTAAGAGAATATAAAGAAAATATAGATAACTCGTCTTCGTATATTTTCTATGGACTGAAAACGATAGCGTACTGCTTCAAAGTTATAGACGGAGACACAATAAAATGTATGATAAAATCTCCAGATGGAGAATCTTTCTTAAAAGTAATAGTAAGGTTAGATGGGGTCGACACTGCCGAAAAAAAAAGTATAGTGGAGGCAGAAAAAAAATTAGCAGAAAAGGCTAGTTTGTTTACTAAAACGTTACTGGAAGATAAATTAGTAGAGTTACATTTTCTGAAAACAGACAAATACGGAAGACATCTTTGTAATGTGTATCAAGTGACACGGCCCGGTCAAACTATGACTGGCGGATCCGTCAGTCAGCAACTTATAGATAACAAACTTGCTAACGAATATGATGGCGGAAAAAAAGAAAACTTTGAAAGTATAACCAATGCAAGCAATTAATTATTTTCTGAATAAAGAGAACATACGCAAAAGCTCTTTGTTTAATTTTTCTTTAGACTTCTTTATAGAATCATAATCTATAGAAATATTTACAAACTGGTCTCCTTGCTCTAGCCTATAGAAATTATAGTTAGAATAGCAGTTGTTTCTCCAGTACATGTAGAGCTTTTCATTATCTTTTTCTTTTTTTCTCAAATCCGAAATAATTCTATTTATGATGATATCAAAACATTTATTATAATTGTTTTCGCCCGTGGTTCCGAGTAGTATCTCCATATCATTTCTAGAAAATATTACTCCTGATTCTCTAAACGATTCCGGTTGCTTTGTTAATTTTTTGAAATAGATTTTTTTAGTAATTTTACACATGCTAAGAAGTTTATTGCTTTTTCTTTCACTTCCGGTTAAACTGTTAGATAAATCTTTATATTTAATATAACCTTGAATAAGGGACCCTCCATTGTTTACGTAAGCTATCTCTGCTAAATCAGAAGAATGAGTTTCGTTATCTCCATTTCTCAAATTTCTGTAAAATACAAATATATCTCCGTTCTTGAATTTGTATGCTTTCTTTAGACTTCCTCTATCCATATTGTAAACATTTAAATAGTTAAACGGGCCAATAGAATCGCATTTAAAAGAGTACACGGTGTTCATGTTTGTTATCAAGAATTATAGAAATCAATTTTTTTCAATATATTCCTTAACGTATTTAGACAAATCAGACATGCTAGACGGCAGAGTTTTACTATCTCTCTCGCTTTCTATATTCATGATATTGATACAGTACTTCTTATCTTTTTTCAAAAGCTCGTTAAAAGTAAGTCCTTTATATTTCCCAAATGATATTCTTATATCTCCTTTACTTCCACAATTTTTCATAATAAGAGAATCAATTATACTAGAGTCGTTAGAAATAGTAGAGTCGTTGCTATTTAAGCTCTCTACACTATCTTTAGACTGAAGCCCGAATTTTATAGTATTAGATTTATCAACCAGCTCTAAATCTATCGCATTTCCGGTTGATAACGACGATGAATCTTTTATATGATATATTTTTTTTTTCTTACAAAATCTATATTGCTTTCTTTCTACCGGACCTGTGAATATTTCTTCTGAATGTTTAGAACAAACTCTTATATATTTCTTACTTATCACGTTAATTTCCATATTGAGTTCTGTCAGATAGAAACATTCACATTTTTTTGAAAGCATGGTTTATAGTTTTTTGAAGTATATTATATGTAAAAAAAAATATTCAATTTACTTCTCGACTCTACTAAGTTATGTACTGTCTACAATACGGACACTTAATTTCTATTTTATTTCTAGATAGAATTATATCATGAATGTAAGCACCCAAGCATTCTACGTGATAGAAATGACCGCAACTGGTTTTGATAAATCTACAATCTTCCTCTAAGCATATAGAACATGTCTGGTTTCCGTTTTTAGTAAATTCATCTTTATACTTTTCATTAATTTTCAAAACTTCAGAGTTATATTGTTCTTTAGTCTCTTTAATTTTTTTCAAAAGAAATGTTATATATACATTAGCTGACCGATTCTCTCTTTCTATAGCTTTCTTTAGATTTACTATTTGACTATCACACTGCATAAATTTTCTATCAGTTGCGTTTATAGAATTCACTAACTTTGCTAACTTTTCATTTGATGAGTCTATAGAAGAATAATATTTACTTGCCTGCTTATATATTTTGTCTTTCTTACTTTCTATTTTATGAAAATTTAAATGAACCGCCATCTTTTTATGAAATGTTAATACAGATTTAGAAATAAGAATAAGATTATTAATTTGTTTATCACTCAGATTACATCTCTTAGATAGAATTTTAACACATGTTAATGAGGGCTTACTTGTCATAATCATACGAGACGCAGAAGGCATATTGCCGATATTCAGTTTAATTTTGTTGTTAGACAACATATACAGCATGAATTTGTCCACAACTATTTTAGCCAGTTTGTCTTTAATATCTTCCAACAGCTTATTCTTTCTATCGACTAAACATTTCTTTTTTTCCAACGTATTCTTTTTCATCCAATATTTCTTAATATGAGTACAGACTATAGATAAATTAGTTTTCCATAAGTTATGGTATCTAAGTTCTAATCTATGCTCATTTCCGTGCAAATCATGATATTGCTTAAATATCTCTAATCTCTCGAATTCGTAGTACTCCATATCTATCAATATAGTATTACATATAATTTAAATACAAAATCCAAAAATATATCAAAAGATATATACACAAGGCTGTAAATTACATAATTATATCATTTTAACAGTATTTAGAATAATATGAATTTGTTGAATGCGATTGTGGCTGCAATACTAATTTCTATAGTAATAAAAATATTCTTCTCGTACTTATACTTTTTAGAAGAAGACCATAAGTATATAACTTCTAACGACGACTTTATAAATTATTTAAATGAAGGAAGATATGATAATTCGGAATTGTGTTCTTCGTGGAAAGCACTTTGCAAAGAAGATAAAATATTTGTAAGAGACCTTATGTGTCACGAAATAATTAACTACAAAGACAAAAAACCATGTTTCAAAAAAATATATAAATCTGCTATTAAACAAATTATATTAACGTCTGCTCTCAGTGCAATACTGTTATCTTCTTCTTTTAGCAAAAGTGTAAGACAGAACAGCTTAGGCTATTTTATATCTAACGTAATATAGAATAGATATTATTATGGACTTGCTAAACAGTTTGCTAACAATTATAATATTTATATTATTAATGATTATTTCATATATATTCTTTAACGAATTTTTGAATACTTGTGATTTACAACAAGATGAAGAAGTAGACTATAGAAAGATAAAGAAAAAAGAAATAGATTGTAGATCCGCTCCGGATATGGAAATGGACTATAATCACGTTCGACAAAGAAAGGTTAGAAGAGAACTAGAAATGAAGTCTAAAGAAATTACAGAAATTAGAAAAAAAGCTGAAGATAGATTTAAGCAAAAAGAGAGAGAAAGGGAGTCAGATATATATATAGAATCAGATAAAGAGTTTATTATTTCTTTAGACTATGAAATAAATAAATTATTAGCCGGACTAATAAATCTTAAAAGAAATAATAAAATTTTGGATGACATAGAAGAAACTATACAAACTATCAATTCTGTATACAAAGTATTAAACGAAGAAACTCAAAAAAATAATAGAATAGGAAGAAGTCATATAAAATTAAATCTACTAGAAGAGTATAAAGAAATATTAGAAAGCTTAAGATAATTTAGATATCACACATCTAGCGTTTAATCCAATAAGAGCGTCCATCATAGCAACGAGGCCGGCTGATCTATTTACATACTTATCAGAAGAAAATTGCATACAAAGAATGGTTAAATAAGAAATTATAACCTTATTATAACATTTCCAAGAAGAATCACCGACCGACAGATATTTAGAACCAAATATAAAAATAATTAAAGAGCACAAAGATACAATATGCCACTTTTTTAGATGGCCAGATACTATCATAACACCGATAAACATTCGTAAACACACACATGCGTTAAAAGCAGGGCCGGCTAATGTGTCCTTAGTTTTAATAGTTTTGTCAAATAATTTGTTGTCGTAAGAAAGCATATTAATTTATATTCTATATACTATTGTTTATGTAATAATATAAAATTGTTTTTCATTTATATACGAATTTATAGTAGCAAGATGATGAAGAGACTAAATGAGAAAGAAGCAACTTTGTCTAAAATTATTTCTAAAGACAACTTAAAAAATTTAGTAACCGAATGCGAAATTATTCTGTCTAAGAAATTTACAGTTATAGAGATAGAATCCCTCGTAAGATATGTAAAGAAAATGAACCATGCTATAATTCAAGCTCAGATTAATGCGGATAGTACTCTCCAACAAGCTAACAAGTATATTTCGAACAGCTATAAAACTTTTATAACAGAACCTAAAGCATTCGATGTAAAAGAAATGCTGAAAGATAATATGGATTCGAAGTTAAACACAAGAAGCAACCAAATGATGGACAAATATAAAATGGAAAGATTTCAAAACTCTAAAAATTCAGAAGGATTTGCTAATATGGAAAACATGACTAATTTAATGTCTGGAGACCCGGAATCGTTGAAAGAAATTACAAAAATAGTTAACAGAGAATCTTTAGTGAGAGATATTAATATTCTTATAGATTCTAGATATCAAAATAGATCGAATCAAGACAGGTCTAAATTTCAGTTTACTATTGTGTCTGAAACTAAAAATAAAACAGAAGGCTCGGGTACTATTATTTCTAGTTCAATGTTAAAAGATATTGTAGAAATCGAAGTATTTCCATTTAGTATTCCTTATTTTAATGATGCGGATAATTATTATAAAAAAATTACTATGTCTATATTAGAACTATCTGCGAGCAGTATTGACGCTTACGAAAACAGTCAATTTCATTTTATATTTGATATAGAAAAAAGATTAAACTTATTATATTTAACGCCTATTAATAAAGTATTTAAATTTCACAAACCCATTGCTAAAATTAATGAAATGACTATTAAATTCGGCAGTCCGCTTGCAACTATTAATTTTGAAAAAGATAGGCTACAAACTAAGAATATTAACTATAATTCAAACCCAATGACTATAGAATTTTATGAAGCACATAATTTATTATCCGGAGATATTGTTTATATTAATGACTTCGAAACTTTAAATAACCCTAGAGATTTAGGAATTATTAATGATATCAATACACCTAAAGGACATCTCTGCTCGAGAGTAGACAGTACTACTATTTCTATAAATATTGACGCGACACTTATTAAATTTCCAGATATATCAAGAGAATTTATGATTTATCTAGGAAGTAAACGCATTCTAATTCCGCTTCGTATTAGATACATTGACGCGTAAGTTATTCTATTATTTCTAACGACTAGCAAAAAAATTAGTATAAAGAAATAATAGACAATGTGTTATTATTCTTAAGGCGCTTCTTCGAAGACTTAGTTAAACAAGTTATATCTCTCGTCGCAAACTGTTTGTAACTCGCTTAACAAGTCTTCTAGATAATAGCCATCTGCTAGATACATAGAACAGCCAGAAAACTTAATCTTTTCTACCTTTCTCTTTAATTCTACTTTATTTTTAAGAGACTTGTTAGCTGAAATAGCTTTCTTTTCAATACTGTATTTTTCTTTCATACATTCTTTGAATAATTTAAATAATTGAATTGGATTTGCATTAAAGTCTCGCTTAATGATATTATACTCTTTATACTTCTGACTGATAACTTTTTCATTTCGTTCGAACATACCTCTAATAAATTTCAAATCGCTAACATTGTTTTTGCTCTGAAGTAAAATAAATTCGTGATTGTCTTTTTCATTTCTTGCAATAGACACTGAACGCGTTGCTGTCTCTTCAAAAGCTTCCTTTACATCCATCATAGTATCATTTAGATTGTCAATAGAGTCTTTAAGCTCTTCGCTTTGCTCTTTAGTTTCATGTAATGTTTCACCAGTGTCTCTCGCATACTTTAGCAATTCGTTAATTTGCTTACTTTGATTATCTACTTTATCATGTAAAGATTTGTTTTCTTTAGTCACAGAAAGAATTAAATTCTTGTCGCATAATTTTTGATATTCATAATAACTATTAATAACTTCTTCTAGTAAAAGATAATAGTTAGCATACTTTCTAGAATTTTTAGCTCGGATTAGACATAATTTGAAAGCTTTAGGTGTGAGAGTGTATTGTTTACAATATTTAACCCCTCTGGATAATTCTGACTGCTCGACAACGTTGTCGAGCAGTGTAAAATCTTCGTTTTCTAACAAATTAAACTGTTCTAAAGCTCTTTTAATTTTGTTACTATCATTAGAAGTTGTAATAACTCCATACTCTTTTAATTTCTCATGTTCTACAACAAACTCGTCTTTATGTTCACAAAGATATAGAAAGTAGTCCATGAATGAAATATCAACAGTATTAGCGCCTTTATTAAATTGTAAATGATACTTGTTAAAATAATCTTTAAGACTCATATTTGATAGATTAATACTTAGATAAGTGTTGAATTCAACGGGACTAGCAAATGTCGTCATCGTGCAGAAAATTACGATTGCTTCTTAGTATATAGAATATATACACTTATGTTAAATTAATAATATAGTTAGATATCGATAAATGACACCATTAAATAAGAGTTGCTATAATGTCTAACGACTAGTAAAAAAATATTTAGTCTATAGAAATAATATGTTTATACGTTATCATCAAAGTCGTTTATTTTTTTCTCAAGCCGGCTAACATACAATCTTACATTATCTAGTATTATATCTAGCTTAGAAGTCATTACGATATCACTCGAATATGTTTCTCTTAAGTTTTCTAAGCCGGACATAGATTTTCGCAAATATATCAATAATGTCTTTAGACTATAATCTTTCTCGCCTTTTCTTATTAGTTCTAAATCACACCTTTCTTTATGATCGAAAGGATTGCCGGGTTTATCTTTACTGTCTCGCTGGCGGCTATCATTTTTTTTATGATAATGGATAGCAAGCGGTAGTGTATTATCTATGTAAGCAAACACACTATTATAGAAATTATTTAAATTACTTATAGTCTTAGACCTTCCGTTTCTGAATACAAATCTAATAACCCCTTGAAATATTGTATTATCTTCTATAGACAAATATCCCTCACTGTTCATATAAATTTTATCGCCTAGTGCAACCTTACTAATAATGCTAAGGTTAATCAAAATGTTGTCTGTCATATTAGAATAATAATACTGTTATACAAATTCAATCAAAAAAATATAACTACTCATTAATCAAAACAAATAAACTCTAATTATTATTTCTATAGACTATTTGTTTTATTAGTTTGTTCCAGAAGTAAGATAATTTTGTCTTTCATCGCAATTTCTCTCCCATAAAACATTTTTTCCATTTCATGAAATTTCTTTTCGTTTTCTAAATCTTTTAATAACATTTCAGATTCTCGTTTAGCTTTTTCAAGTTCTGCTTGGTGTTTTACTTCCATTATATAAATTTTCTGGCTAGCTTTCTCAACTTCAATATCAGCAGTTCGTTGAATACTTTCGATAGTTTGTTTACTGTCAAACTTGAACTTACTAGAAATATTTAACATTCTCTCTAACATATACTCTTTTTCTTTTTTGTTCATAATAATTAGCTCAGTCATATTTTTGTATTTATCATCTTTAGACTCATATCTGAAATCTTCTGCTCTTTCTTTAAGCATGTTTTCGGCTTCTACTAAATCACTGTCTGAAATAATACAATATTTCACTAGCTTAAGATTTTCTCCGAAAGTTGTAATATGTTGTTTAATACGAGTATCTAAATGCTTAGTTCTCCCAAACTTATACACCTTTTTATCATTTTCTTTAATTCCAGTCGAAAGAAGATATAGACAGCTGATATCTCCACTGCATTTACTAAGTGCTTTAACAATTGCTTTAGTTGTAATGTCTAATACATTCGCAGCCGCTTGATGACGCTGTTCAGAAGTACCAACGATACTCGCAAACACAATATCTTCAACCCAATCTTTAAACTCTTTAGCACGGCCGGTTCTGCTATTATTGATTACTTTAAGAAGACCATTGAAAGTTAGATATAATTCTTTATCTGTTGTTTGAGAATCGGTTCCCATATTACAATATAACATATCAATATCATAATTAAGACCGGAACGATCTTTAATTAAATCAATATGAAGACGGTCCATTTCAAATACTTTCTCTAAATCTTTACACTTAAAGATAATTCCGTTTTTAGTGCGTTCTCCTCGCATTTCGACATCATATACAACCCCGTTGTTATCTCTAAAGAAAGCAAATTCATGGCCGTCCGGTTTAATGAGTGGTCGCTGATCATGTAAAATCCATCTATTATTTCTAGAGACTGTATTATTATTGTTTGTTCCGTTTGTTAAATAATTGAATTCCAATAGTACTTCACTTAACTTCGCAAACTTCTTAGTATATCTCTTAGAGATAACAGAATCCAACACGATAGTTTCATCGTCTAAGCCGACACGGCCGTTTACAATTTCGTTTAGATTCTTTTTCTTAATCATTCTATCTTGACTCGCATTGCAACCTTTGCCGTATTCTTTAATATCTAATAAATCTTTAGTGCTTACATATTCTTCTCCATTATACTTATATTTCTTTAGACTATTAATAGAGTTGAACATAATCTCGCCGATAGAAGACATAATGATAATCTGTATTTATACCGTATATTTGTTGTATTTCTAATACAAAAAAAGAAAAATAACGAGTCCAGACTAATTTATTTCTTCCAAAGACTCGAAATAGAGCCAAACAATTTACCAGCTAACTCTAGCACTTCTTCAACTTTTATATCGTCGTCTTTCTGTCCAAGCTCATTGTTAACTGTTTTATCCGATTCTATTTTATCTCCAAAGCGGTCAACTTTTGCGTAACATCTATTTGCGTAATGGTTTCGCCAGCCACAAATGAAACAAGCGTCTAAAGAAGAATATATCTCTTTCTTTAATAATTTTACTGTTTCTTTAGACAAGTTTAAAGTTGAGTAAGACCCGCCTCTGACGTTATTTATACCGAACTCTAGCATATATTTTTTTACTAAATTGTTTTCTTCAAATATATCTTCAGAGCTTATTTCTTTGCTAAATACAATTTTCTCAGGTTTATACTTTTTAGTAAAAAAGCAGCCGCGGTCGTTTACATGCTCTTTGAATCTAATGCCGACATCTTTAGTTGTCTTACCAACGTAATACATATTTTGCTCACATTTGATAACGTAGACAGACAACATCGCTGATAACTTCTTTAGACAAAGAATACCTAGATAGATAACAACGTTTCAAAATAGTAAAAAAATAAGTGTATAAGTCTTTAGATAGATTAAAACTGATAAATTAATTAGTACTGCGACTTTCGTTTATAATTTCTTTAAACTGCATAATGATTTCAGTAAATAACTGTATTGTCTATAGAGATTATGAAATTGCATAAAACAATATAAATCAACGATTTCGTCTAATATAATATTAATTTAAAATAAACATTATTATCTATATACTCTAGTTGAACAGCTGTTTGAACAATAAAGTAGAATGCAAAGCGTAACTGACTTCAACACTTATTTAAGTATTAATTTATCAAATCTTTCATTAAAAGACTATTTTAACAAGTATCATATGGAATTTAATCAAGGAGCTAACGCTGTAGATATTTCATTTATGGATTATTTTCTTTATCTATGTAATCATAAATCTGAATTTGTAGTAGAACATGAGAAGCTAAAAGAGTATGGAGTTATTACTAATATCGGAACTAGTACAAAAATTAAAAGATCATTAGAACAGTTTGATTTATCTGAAAATAAAGACTTTTTGCTGTCCAACGTTGGACAGCAAGATTGTAAACATGGAGGAAATAACGCAAAATCCTATATTCTTACTCCACGAGCATTCAAGTTATGTTTAATTCGAGCTAAGAATTCTAAGAAATACGCAAATTATTATTTATTACTAGAAGAAGTTGTTGATAGTTATAACGAATATGAAAAGTTATGTAAAGATAATATGCTAAAAGCAAAAGATACTAAAATTGATGAATTAAGTAGTAAAGTAGATGAATTACTTCAATATGCTAGAGATACAAACGAAAAGTTAGAAGAAACTAATGACACGCTGGATAATCTTAATGATAAAATGGAAGATGTAAAAGAAGCTTTTGAAGAGACTGCTAATCGTTCAGTGCCGAGTCCAAAGAATGAAAAAGATAATCATGAGTTTGTTCTTATGCAAAGCAAACAGAATGTTAACGAGCTAAAGTTTATGCGAGGTATGTTTGAAAGAAATCAACGC
>JACCDR010396698.1_pt1 | contig 68241 bp, 75 predicted proteins | sample 7446431 | NCBI WGS metagenome assembly JACCDR01 (sample SAMN15323443, study PRJNA562643) | freshwater metagenome | isolation source: river surface water | place: USA:Blue River Watershed | collected 2017-08-17 | reverse complement strand
TTAGTATCTCTGGCAAAGATAGAGCAAGCGCTCCATTACTTGAATGAAATACCAAGGCAATGTTTGGGATACCGGACGACACTGGAGGTTTATCAACAGTGTCCTAGTTGAGGGGTTAATTAACCAGTGTGTACCTTTATTAATTATACACTGAACAAATCATATTGTCAATACTCCGTGCTATCCCAATTCATATCAGCCCCTACCATATCAAGAATTCTCTAACGAATGCCGATTATTCAGAATCCGTATAAAGAGGGGAACTACTATTCACGGATAGTAAACCGTTCCCCAGGGCACCGATCACGCTCGGGCTAGAGCGGGTAATCTCAGCTGATTTACCAGATAGCTGTTGTCCCATCTTTTCATGCTGTATGGATGAGACTCACCTCGTGCCACCGTCTTTCTACGGACAGTCACACGTTGTGCAGGTCCTCGCGTTGACCACCGCTAGTTAATTTATTACCCGCAGTCAGCTAGCGCTGCGGTTGCCCATGCTACTCCAGCCGGATCTGTGTTCCTGAGTTTACGACCTCTATCTCGAGGCCGTGAAGCTTTGAGGGAAAAGATCCCTCATGCTTCACGATCTTGCTTACTCGCAAGATCTCGCAGGCGCGTCGCACCGGCTCACCCCAGAACCACTCGTCCATCTGCTCGGCCAGTAGCATAACCCGCTCCACACACTCCTCGCTGTCACATTCTCGGTACTTCTTATAGAGAATGTTCGCTGGAGTACTGGTGTTCGAGTGACCGACCGTCCGGTAGGACACATGGTGGACTTCACCACGCCAGTCCAGTTGGAGCGTCACAAACGCTGGGCAGTTTGCGGGATTTCGGTCTTGTGTCCAGACCAGGTATCCTAGGCCAGTTTGCTTGGGGTCCTTGAGAATCCCCATTTCATACCCACAATGAACACCAAGGTTGATTCGAGCGATTTGACCACGGGCAACAAGGATTTCAGTAGCACGATCTTGAAACATGATTACTCCTCACACCAGTTCACGTTACTCAAAACGAGTCGTTCAAACGGTGCGCCTATGTTTTAGGACTCCGCGCGCTATGCATCACGCACGTAGTCCTAAAACTTAAAATGGAGAAATCAACTGTTTCAAAGAACTATTACTCTACAAGTTCCCAATTACTTTAGAAACTTGATAAAATGCAGAAGAGTAACGTCCTTCTGCGTGACCACGAGTTATTGACTGGGATCGCTTTCCCAGAGCGTTCTATGGTAGTGAGGGTCCCATCTACTCATCAGAGCATCCATACCACAAGGTGGTATCGCTCGTACGGTACGAGAGATTAGAAAAGGGCTCATTCCATAGTCCCGGAGCTTTTTGAATAACTCACGCTTCCCAGGTGTCACAATGACACGCTCTTCTGTTTCCCCACCATAATTCCATCGGTCGAGGGGGATGAAGTAGCTGCCGTCGGGAAGTAAACTTACCGTAATGATTGCGATGTACATGGTTGTCTCCTTGATCGAAAAGAACGATACTCTACGAGTCCACCACACCATTGTGATGAACTTGATAAAGTGGGGAAAATACTATTTTCCCCATCACGACTACTCCTCGTCGTGAATGCCCCGCAGGAGCTCTGCCTGATCACGAGCATGGAAATACCAGAGTCCCGTGGTGAGGATGACGAAGCCGAGGCAAATGAGAATTTCGATCCACATGGTCACTCTCCTTGGTTGGGTGGTTGAAGGGACTACCTTAGCCCCTCATGATTACGTCGATCTCGCTCATGTGCATGAGCGCACTCATGAGATGCTCGCGAGCTTTCGGTACCTGATCTGGTCGCAATCCGAGGCATTCGAGCACAGCCACTACCTCGTCCGCCGTTTCGCCTCGATTGATTTCGGCAGAAGCGCCAGTGATGAGACAGAGCAGGTTGGCTGAAACCTGATCGTTATCGGTTTGAGTCATGGATGTCTCCTTGTGAGGTGCTCGATACAGACTTGTTCTGTATCGTTCTGCAAAGAACTATACACGATTATTAACACTATGTCAATAATACTGTCTATCACCATACTACATTATCTGGCTTATAATTTCATATTATGTTGATAAATATAGACTTTATGACTTATACACTTATATTCGTCAGAATTATTGACTATTTATGTATAAGGGTATAGAATACCTGTATGTCTGAATCATTAATTCAAGAACTGAAGAAATTAAACCTCTCCGAGAAGGAGGCGCGGGTGTACCTGGCTCTTCTGGAACTTGGACCGTCTACTCCATACAAGATCGCTAAGCGTTCTCGCCTCAAGCGCCCTACCGCTTACGTTATTGCAGAGGAGCTGGTAGAAAAAGGACTTATTGTCCAGATGACCGGAGAAAAAAAGAAACAATATATTGCTCGCTCGCCTGAGAGTTATATCGAAGACGTAGAGCGACGAGTACACGAAGCCAAGCGAGTACTTCCTGAGTTGACTGCACTACAGCGTAAAGGGAGCGAAAAGCCGAACGTCCTCTACTTTGAAGGAGTCGAGGGTCTACGTCATGCGTACGAGTACAAGCTTAAAGAGTTTAAAGGGAAAGAAATCACTGGCTTTTTTGCGCGTCTTGATGAAGTGGACCTACAGGTTCAAGCAGAAGTATTTATGCCGTGGAATGAAGCTAAAGCCGAGCTTGGGATTAACGTCCGTGGCTTTACAGTAGATGATCCAAAGATGAAAGACTATGCCAAGTTCTTTGATCAAAATCACCCGGGCAAGATCGTAGCTAAGTTTTTACCTGAGTCTATTTATAGTGCTGACTGTTCAATTGAAGCTTTCGAGTGGGGTGTACGTATTGTTATCATGAAATCAAAGCAAGCGATTATCATTGAGAGTTATGAGCTTGCAAAGGCGATCCGTGAGATACATGAGCTACTCTGGGAGAAGACAAAAGGACAATATGACAAACCAGAGAAATTATCTCTTTCTAAAAGCTAGTATATAACTATGACCATACAATATCCCGAAGAAATGCTTGATTTGGTGGATGAGCATGATGAGATTATCGGCACCATGGAGAGAGATGAAGTGCACGCCAAAGGACTATCAAATTTCCGAGTCATTAATGTCTTTCTCAAGAATAGTGCAGGAAAACTATTTATCCCAAGAAGGCAGGTAACTAAACGCCTCTTCCCAGGCGCGCTTGATATCAGTTGCGGGGGACATGTCTCGAGTGGCGAGACGTATCTGGAAGCTTGTGCCAAGGAGCTCAGCGAGGAACTCAATATTGATCTCACAAAAGTTTCATACAGAATACTCGGTACCATGAATCCGCACCAAGATGGGGTGAGTGCCTTTATGACGATATATGAGATTAAAACTGATGAGACTCCAGACTATAACCGCGAAGACTTTGGTGAGCATTTTTGGCTTTATCCAGAGGAAGTACTCGAGAGAATCAAGCATGGCGACAAGGCAAAAACTGACCTGCCTAAATTAATACAAAGATTCTACCTATAAGAAAACCGCGAAGGGAGGTGAGTCCCATTCGCGGTTTGTTGTGTCTCGTTTTCGGGAAGACTGAGACCCGGCTTGCCTACACGCGGGACAAGCAGCGCGGAGAGGTTTTTCATCCATCTCGGGATGTTGCTATGAGAGTGAAGGGAATCTCGTTTTCAAGCATGTATTTCACGAGGTGGTGGTGAAATCTGTATGCGTCGAAGCAGAAACTCTGATACCTGCTCGCAGTCTGCCAAAGCAGTCTGCCAGGACTTTGCCTTCGCATTACTTCAACTTCCTTCCTGAAGTCTTCGTCTTCAGGCAAGCAGTATTCAGCAAGCAGTCGCCACACCCACCAATGCTTTTCTGCTAACGCAGCAATTTCTTTTTTTCGGGTGCAGCATCCATCATTGCTTTTGAAAGTAATCTCGATATCACCAACAGTAAGCTTGGAAATGAACTTAGTCATGCTTATCTCTCCTGTGATTGGTTGAAAAGATCTTTAATCCGACAAATTTCCGATGTTACAGAAACTTGATAGGACTCTCGTCGTGACGACGAGAGGTACTGGAGTTACTCATCCGGCGGGGGAGTGAACTTCCCCTCTCTGGCAAACCTCGCCAGTTCCCGAAGAGTCGCTTTGCTCGGACCCTTCCGAGCGGGTGTACGGGTGTACCCCAGGTAGTGACGCCCGTACCGTGGAGTGTCACACACGGGACACTCGAGCTCATCCTCACCGACCGAGGTGTCGCATCCCTTGCACGGCCATGTATCCATGGATATCTCCTTGTGTTATTGAAAAGAACAATTTCTCTAAAAGATTTCGACTGACTCGAAACCTTTATAAAGTGCAGAAGAGTAACGTTCTTCTGCGTGATGACCTTTTGGCTACTCCCGGCGACGTGCCAGGAAGAATTTTTGCGCCCTCTTCACCTCTCTTTGATGGTCACTCGGCCCTGCTCTGTTAGTGATGTTACTAATATGTGAGCAATGTAGTCGTAACACATTGCACTTCTCACCACGCTCGTCGATTAGATCGATAGTGAAGTTGTTGTAGTTGGAGTAGATCTCGAATTGCACTCCCTCTATGGCAGAGTTTTCTAGAATCCACACCATCTCACCGAGACTTTCACGGTAAGACTCATGGTAGACGAGCGGACCAGCCCGAGATTCGCGATTGCGCGCATAGAGCTCGGCTGCATTTTCCCGAGCCAGAGCTATTACTTGGGCGAGATCGGTCGTGGTAATCGTGGTCATTTTTACGTCCTTTCAGAGATCAGAGTTAGGTCGCTTTTGGTCTTCGGGACCGCAAGTCAGCTCTCAACTTTCTGCATTTATAATAGCACGTGTTGTGCTTAATGTCAATGCAATAGGTGACACTCATTTACGACACATGTACTTGTAGAATAACAGTATTATGATATATTGTCATCATTAATATGACAATAATTACTGAATCACTTGCACTACTCAGAGCTCGCTTGGTAGCTTTCGGCTTATCCGATGGTGAAGCATCGGTCTATGTATCCCTGCTTGAATATGGAAAAGAGTTGGGCGGTACTAAGCTTGCCTTGAGAACTGGGCTTCACCGGCAATACATATATATTGCTTTACCAAAACTCCTCGATCTAGGTCTCATAGAAGAGGTAGCCAGTGGTACACGGAGCAAGTACCGCGCTCGTCCACCGCAAGAGCTAGAGCGGATCGGTCGCAAACGAGCACTTGAAGCTAGCGACCTCGCGCGCGATCTCAATCAAATTAGCAACATCGGGAACGAGCAGGAGTTTGAGGTGATACAAGGTGCACGGGCAATTTCTGAACACGAACTTACCTACGCAACGCGTGCCGTCGCTGGGAGTGATGAATACATTATCGGGGGCGCATCGGAACAATTCGGCACTTTAATGGGTGACAACCTAGAAGAATATCTGTCCCTGAAACGCGAACAAGATATTCATGTTCACTACTTAGGAACAGAAGATGAGCGTGACTTCTACAAACAATTTATAGGAAAGTACCAAAACCAAGAGTACCGCTTTTTAGAAAAGCTACCAAAAGGAAGGACACATACTGTTATCCGCACTGACACGGTAAGCTTTTACACCTTCCTCAATCCACCACTTGTCTACGTGGTAAAGTCAACTGTTATTGCGCAGAACTACAGAGATTTCTTTATGATGTTGTGGAAACTGGCAGAAACATAGCGGCGGACCAGGCAGCACACAACGATACCGGGGAGCATTGTGGTGCATAAATACGTCTACACCACGAAACAAGGAGTACACTTATTTATGTGGCAACCTAATTCGAAAGGAGGGCCACATGTACCAAGACCTACCAAAACCCCCCGAGGGCAGTCAAACGGAAACGTCCCAACAAGGACCACCCACCGTCACGCAGCTTGAAACACAACAACAACAGCAGGGTGGTGAAGCGGCGGTGTCAGCTACGGACGCACCTGTCACAGCAAGGAAGCAACTGGTGCCAGTACGTCAGGTGTTCCACATACACGACGCCGATCTCTATGGGGGATTTGAATGCAACTACTAAACCCTCTTCGCGGACGCTACTCATGGTGGCGTCCTTCTTCTTTTTAGACTCCTCGTATCGACACTTGCAGACTAAAACATTTTTTTATATGGTACCAAGAGTTATGTTGTTCTGGAGGAATCCAAATGGGAAACAAATTTGTGAATGGCAAGCCATTCTTCCCAGAATGGTTTACCCTAATAGTTCTGTGGGTCTTCGCCACGATGCTGCTCATTGGTGCACTCCTACTTGGTGGATTCGTCTACCTCGCCACCGCTCCAATTGAGGGATTGCGTCAATTGTGGCTGCGCTACAAAGGATGGCGCGACCCAACAACCTTCCGTCGCTGGTGAAGAGGTCACCAAATTCAAACCGGCAGAACACAACAGACCTTCGGACTGTCACGTTCTGCCGGATTTGCTTTTATCTATGAGAACACAACCCAAAGAACGAGAGCTCTGATGCACAAGGGGTCGTGACCCCTTGTGTTTATTTATACGTGTGCTTTAATACCGATAGCGAAACCAGCTCCCCCGAAGCAAAGTGAAAACATTGACGAGGTGAAGTGACGTTTTGTGGTTAATTAAAGTAAGTATAAAAAAATGACAGGTCAAATCGTTCGCATCAAAGAACAAGGTTTTGGTTTTATTAAGCCAGAAGACGGAAGTAAGGATGTATTCTTCCACGCACAATCACTCATCGATGTCAGTTTTGATGATCTCAAGGAGGGAGACAAAGTAACCTTCGATGTAGAGCAGGGTCCAAAGGGACCAGCTGCGACCAACGTTCGTCGCGTTGAGATGGCTGCGTAAGCAGACTCATCCTATATAGGTAAACAACCGGGGGCATTTGCCCCCGGTTGTTTATTATCTGGTGCTTCACGTGAGTGACATGCGATACTATACATATATATGTTCCTCCTCATTGCGACCGACTATTTGTTTTGGCACTACCATCATGGATTTCGTCGTCTCTTTCACATTGCAAAAAATTTCTTATGGTTCATTGTGTACTATTTTTCTCTCACACATACACTGACGACCCTCGTCGCACCATGGCGACGTATCAGCGTAGAACGTGGCGATCGATTCAGTATTGAAGATTTTGCTGGTTACTATATCGTCAATCTTGTCTCCCGTCTTATTGGGGCAGTCATCCGTCTTGGCCTCATGACACTTGGTCTTGCCGCACTCATTCTCTATATCGTAAGCGTACTTATTACCATACTCTTTTGGCTTGTAGCACCCATTGCGGTCACCATGTTCTTTCTCGGCAGTCTCTGGCTTCTTATTGCTACCTATCTATGAAAAATCTCCACGAAGCATACACTCGATACCGGCCGATACTCACCTTGAGCGAACTCGTGAGTCGCTCGGCACTGTCTCGTATTCGTCATTTTTCATGTACCCTCTTTCTTATTGGTGGAGGGACGCTCCTCGTACTTCCCACATCAGTACCCGATGCCACGGTGACGCTCATCCTCGCCCTCACCGGTATCGCGGGCGCAACCTGGCTCGAGCAAATCCTCCTTTACGCGTATCACAACCACTACTACTTTTATGGTATCACCTCATATCTCCGCACGGGAGATACAGCAGCTGGCATTAGCTACGAGGTAGCTGAACTCATTCACAACAGCGAAAACGATCTTGTTCTTGGTTTCTTGAGTAAGCGACACGGGGAAGAAATCCTTCGTCGAACCGGTCTTGACCCGAGCGCCGTCCAACACCGCTATGTGTCACTCACACCACGTTCCACCCTCAGTGCCACGGCAATACCTCTCGAAGAAACATCACTCACCTCACTCACGAGCTTCGCTTCCTTGCTCTATACTCGCGATGTCACGTTTGCTCGTATTCTTGCCGAACAAGGAGTTACTCGATCGCTTTTTGAGGGAGCTGCACTGTTTGTTGAACGTTCCATCACTGCCGACAAGCGTGCCACACGATGGTGGAGTCGAGACTCACTATCAAAGCGACGACCACTGGGTCGTACTTGGTCATTTGGAGTCCCATACCTTCTTGAAAAATTTGAGCGACCTTTTGTCACACTTCCAACACGTGATGCCCTCACCAAAAATGCCGAACTCTTTGGGGAATCCACCATCGATGCCGTCATGCTCGCACTTGCTCGTTCTTCTTCCGCAAATGTCCTCCTTGTTGGTGAAGCTGGATCCGGTATTCATGATCTTGTCGTCCACCTCAACAATCAAATTACCCGCGGTGCAACACTCGATGCTCTCGGTATCTCGGGAATGGTACTCCTTGACACCACACGTCTCTGTGCTGAATTTCGTGAGAAGGCAGATCTCACACAAGCAATTCAGTCTCTCTTTGAAGAAGCCACGCGGGCCGGTGGACTCATTATCGTCATTGAAGACCTTCACCGATTTATCGAAGAGGGAAGAGTTGTTGGTGTCGAAGTCCCTGCACTTCTTGATCCGTATCTCGCTAATCCCACACTCCGCATTATCGCTACCGACACCCGCCAGGGATTCCAACAGCTCCGTGTCCGTGACCGAGGTATTATCCGTCGCTTCACTGAAATCATGCTTGATGAGCCAACACGAGATATTTGTGTCTCTCTGCTTGAGAGAGTCGTACGCGACTTTGAAAAAAAACAGGACGTCTTCTTTACGATCTCCGCTATCGATCAAGCCATCGTAGCCGGGGAACGGTACATCGTACATGGCGTCATGCCAGAAAAAGCGATCCTCCTCATCGAAGAAGCAGTCTCGGTTGCTCTCGCGCGAAAGGTTACCGTGATTAGTGCGGATCTCATAAATGAACTCGTCACGCTGAAGACTGGTATTTCTGTGGGGACTATCTCTGCAAGCGAACGAGAGCAATTACTCCATCTCGAAGCAATTCTTGGCGAGCGGGTCATTGGTCAGCACGCGGCGATCAAAGCCGTTGCATCAACAATGCGCCGAGCTCGAGCTGGTATGCAATCAAGCACGCGACCGATTGGTTCGTTCCTCTTTCTCGGACCAACTGGTGTCGGTAAGACTGAAACAGCGAAGGCACTTGCTCGTACTTTTTTTGGAAATGAGTCAGCTCTCCTTCGCTTTGATATGTCAGAGTTCAGTAGTCCCGATGCGCTCTCCCGCATGATTGGCACAAGTGATGGCGGAGGAGCACTCGTTGAGGGGTTAACGACAACTCCATACACCGTACTCCTTTTTGATGAATTTGAAAAAGCACACCGGTCAATTCATGATCTTTGTCTCCAAATTCTCGACGAAGGCATCTTCACAGCAGCCGATGGTCAAAAGATTAACGTTCGTAACACACTCATTATTGCTACAGCCAATGCTGGTAGTGATCTCATCATAAAGACCGTCAGCCAGCGCGCCTCACTCGCAACTCTCGAACCTGAAATCATCAACCACCTTATTGAGACCAAGCAGTTTCGCCCTGAACTCATCAACCGATTTGATGACGTTGTTATCTTTGAACCTTTGCACCACGAAGAGCAGCTACAAGTTGCTAACCTATTTATCCAAGCACTCATCAAGCGTGTTCGTGAGCAGGGTTACGAGCTTTCTGTAACTCCAGCCTTCCTTGAGACTCTTGTCACCACTCACTACACACCCGCCTTTGGTGCACGACCCATCAGACGAGCAATACAAGATTCCATCGAAGCGGTCATCGCTACAAAAATTATTGCTGGCTTGGAAAAGGGCAGCACTGTCGTTCTTGATGCAGCTGATGCTGCTATCGAGTAGGTTGTCTATTCCTCACACACCAAAACTGTACTTTCATACGACGAGCACTCAATCAGCAGTAATGGTCAGAATACGCCACGACAGGATAGGAATTCAGTTGTCATACGTACGTATTGACATAATCAAAAATCGTGCTATTATGAAAACACGATTTTTTGTAAGACTCTCACTACTCTCACGTCATTGACTATACATGTACGATCGCGCTAAACAATTTACCCTCACTCGACCTCGACTCAAAAAAATACTCGGGGTATTTTTTCTCGTGCTTGGTGTCCTTGCCTTCATCACGCCGCTCACACCAGGAGCTTTGCTCTTTATCTTCATTGGTTGCGAATTTCTCGGTCTCCATTTTTTGTTTCTTGAGCGAGCCAAGGAGCGACTCTTTCCAAATCGTGTTCCACACCATGTGGAGTAATCGTCTACTGCTTCGATGAGCGCTTCCGGTGGAACTGTTGATGTACAGAACGAAGGTGTGCATCAGTAACGTGCGTGTACACTTGTGTCGTTCCAATATGTGCATGCCCAAGAAGTGCTTGCACTGAACGCAAGTCTGCACCATTAGCGAGAAGGTCTGTCGCAAAACTGTGCCGTATAACATGAGGAGTTACTTTTCGTGTGATACCGGCAATAGTTGCGTAGTGCTTCAACAATCGCTGTACACTTCGCGGTGTAATACGTGCATCCTCTCCGAGATGTGCCTTTTTTCCATATCGAATAAAAAGTGCCGGCTCCATATCTTTACGAGCAAGGGCATACAGCGAGAGTGCTTCCTTAGCATTGTCTGAAAGAAAAACCACGCGGACCTTATCTCCTTTTCCTCGCACTGAAAATTCATCACGCTCCATGTCGATATCGTCAGTGTTGAGTGAGCACAGTTCAGAGATACGTAATCCAGTAGAGAAGAGTAGCTCCAGTATGGCACGATCTCGCTTACCAATGAGCGTAGTAGCTTCGGGTGCAGCGAGAAGACGTAACAATTCTGCTTCACTCATAAGATCAATCGAGCGATCGGGTACTTTTGCAAGTTCGATTCGTTCAGGAGAGATCGCTTCGATGCCACGCTTACGGAGAAATTTTAAGAATGCCCGTACCGCAATAAGGTAATAATTTTGTGTACGGCGCTTCATCGACTCCTGTCGACCTCCTTGTTTGGCACCAGCTTGTCGATTGAGATAGAGTCTGAACTCACGGACCTGTTCCTCAGTCAGCGCCTCTGGACGAGTGACCTTTGCAAAAGCAAAAAAACGCTCCAAATACCGATCATAATTCTCGATCGTCTTCACACTTCTACCCCGCTCGATTTCGAGGTACTCAAGAAATTGCCGTTTCAGGTCACGAAGCTCCATCTCTATAGTATACCCCGGGAACCCCGACACCGTTTTGACAAGCTGTCGAACCAAGCGTAGAACTTGCATTACTTACTTTTTTGTGCTATAGTTCTAACAACCTTCGCGGTTAACCAGTTGCGCTGTGTGGTGGCACATTCGTGCGTATCTACACAACACTCGCAATTCACTACATATATATGTTATCAAAACGAGTAAAAGAAAACGTTCTCAAAGGAACCCGCCGCCACGATAGTGACACCGGATCCCCTGAAGCACAAATCGCATTACTAACTCGACAGATCGAGGAACTCTCAACACACCTTCGTAAGCACAAGAAGGACTTCCACTCACGTCGAGGTCTTCTTCAGATGGTTGCTGATCGACGAGCACACCTCACCTACCTCGAGAAGAAGGACGAAAAGGCATACGCTGCTATCGTCAAGAAGCTCGGTCTCAAGCGCTAAGCTACAAGCCGCTCCACGTACTAGTGGAGCGGTTTGTTGTTTCACGATATAGTAGAAGAAGATATGTTCATTTCGTTACTGTAATTTTTTTATATTTTATGTCTATTATTCGACATCCAGAACAACGTGTCGCCGTTCTTATTGATACACAAAATCTCTATCACAGTGCAAAAAATTTATACAAAGCAAAAGTAAACTTTGGCGCGGTCGTTAAACAAGCAGTCGGTGATCGAAAACTCATTCGCGCCCTCTCATATGTTGTGAACACCGAGAGCGGGGAAGAATTGGCGTTTTTTGAAGCGCTCGAAAAAGTTGGCATCGAGATCAAAACAAAAGACTTACAAATATTTTACGGCGGTGCAAAAAAGGCAGACTGGGATGTTGGGCTGGCTATCGACGCGATCAAACTTGCTCACAAAGTCGACGCGATCATTCTCGCGAGCGGGGACGGTGATTTCGTACCGCTCGTTGAATACGTAAAAAGTCAGGGATGCCAAGTCGAAGTTATTACCTTTGGTCGATCAGCTTCAAGTAAACTTCGAGAAGCCGTCGATGACTTTATTGATATGGACCAAGAACCACAAACATTCCTTCTTGGTTACAAACATGTTCAGAAACAATCACGCGCGAAACTGCATCGACCCATAAAGCGCGTCGTTGGCACTGATACTGATAATCTTCTCTAAACGTTTGCCATGCGACAACAACATTTCACCACAACAATTGCAGGGAAGGAGCTCCACGTCTCAGTAACAGATCTTGCCGGAAATGCTCACGGGTCAGTCATGCTCCGTACAGGCGAGACCGTTGTCCTCGTAACTGCTGTCCGAGGAAAAGAGAATCCCTCACTGCCGTACTTCCCACTCTCAGTTGAATTCGAAGAAAAATTTTATGCGGCAGGAGAAATCCTAGGGAGCCGATTTATGAGACGAGAAGGAAGACCGAGTGACGAAGCGATACTTGCAGCACGACTCGTTGATCGTACGATACGTCCTCTCTTTCCTCTAGAATTTCGAACCGAAGTACAAGTTGTCGTCACCGTTCTTGCGGTTGGTGAAGATGACCCACACGTCCTTGGTGTCCTTGGTGCCTCACTTGCACTGAGTCTCTCCGACATCCCATGGCATGGTCCTATTGGTGCTGTACGCATATTGCAGACACGGGAAGGTGAGATACGAACAAACCCAACATACACTGAACGAGCCGAGGGTGGCACTATTGAACTTTTTGCTTGCGGGAAAGATGCGTGTATTAACATGATTGAAACTGTTGCTGAAGAGCAGTCTGAGGATACTCTCACGAATCTTCTTCACATGAGCGCAGCGATTCATACCGAACAAATTTCCTTCCAGCAATCAATCATCGCTACGTGCGGTACACCAAAAATTTCATTCACTCCTAAAACTCCCGAACCGGAAATCGTCCAGTACTTTGAAAACAATTTCCGAGACAAACTCACGGAAGCAATATTTAGTAACCAATCGGGCAAGGATCATATTTATGCAGTGATCGACGCCTTTCGTATAGCCGCCACAGAACAGGGGTACGACGAGCGGGCAGCTACTGGCTATGGCGAATCACAGGTTGATCACCTGCTCCACTACGGTGGAGTTGTCGAAAAACGACGCGCCGATGGGCGAGGCTTTGACGATGTCCGACCGCTTTTTGCACAAGCTGGAGGCATTTCTCCAGTCCTACATGGGTCCGGTATATTTTATCGAGGAGAGACTCATATCTTTACCGCACTCACGCTTGGTGGCCCAGAAGCTGCACAACTTATAGACACCATGGAAGAACGATCAGTCAAAAAACGATTCATGCATCACTACAATTTTCCACCATTCTCGGTTGGTGAATCCGGGAGAGTCGGTGGATTTAATCGACGCATGATCGGTCACGGCGCGCTTGCTGAAAAGGCTCTTCTTCCTGTCATTCCTCCGCAACAAGAATTTCCGTATACTATTCGACTCGTCTCAGAGACAATGATGAGTAACGGCTCAAGCTCGATGGGCTCGGTCTGTGCATCTTCTCTTGCACTTATGGATGGGGGAGTCCCGATCAAGCGACCTGTTGCAGGTATCGCCTCCGGAGTACTCTTTTTTGAGGGAGCCTACCAACTCCTTACCGATATCCAGGGACCTGAAGATGAATTTGGTGATATGGACTTTAAGGTTGCTGGTACGACTGAAGGTATTACTGCGATCCAAATGGATGTAAAGGTTGGCGGTATTCCGATACCTGTCTTGCGTGAGGCACTCGAAAAGGCTCGAGACGCTCGTCTCACAATTCTTAAAACACTTACAGAGGCAATCGCCATACCACGAGCACACATATCACCACGTGCCCCGGAGATTATTTCTCTTTCCATCCTCCCCGAACAAATTGGCCTCGTTATCGGTTCAGGAGGGAAGACCATCAATGGTATTAAAGAGGCCACCGGTGTTGAAGAAATTACAATTGAAGAAGACGGGACGGTTTTTATTTCAGGAAAAAACGGTAGCGCCACAAAAGCTCATGCGCATATTGCCGGCCTAACAAAACGATACGCCATCGGAGAAAAAACCACAGCAACCATTACACGCATTACCACATTCGGAGCCTTCGCTTCTCTCAACCAATTCCACGAGGGACTCATCCATATATCAGAAATCGTGCCGCAACGACTGGAAAAAGTAGAAGATGTTCTCCAGGTTGGCGAGGAAGTTCCTGTGATCGTCATTAAAAGTGATGAAGGGAAAATTGGACTCTCGATCAAACAAGCAGACCCCGTATTCGCTCAGCGAAAACTACCTCGATCCCAATAAGCACCCCAAGGCCACAGCCCCCGCACACGGTATGAAAAAAATATGCCATACTAGAAGCAATGGGGAACGACCACCTACCAAAAGTACGAACATTTGCTCGAGATCTTGACGCTGTACGAGCAGGCAAGACTACTGCTCCTGTAGCGGCTGCGCATACCGAAGTAGCAACATCACAAAACAAGAAATCTGGACCAGCAGTAGAACCAAGTATCCCTGATACAACCCCTCGCATACCAAGCTGGAAAAAATCCGCCCCTCCACTCACAAAACCAAAACCCGCACCAGTACAAAAAAAGAGTACTGAAGAAGTACTCGAGGAAACACTGCAACCCATCACTCCCTTTGGAGGTGCTGATGCAGGTGCTGTCGTTATTCAAAATACCAATGAGGACGCCGCAACGACCACCATCATCCGCGATACAAAACGAAATCGATTTCAACTTTTTCCAGCTATTATTGGATCAATAAAGCGGTGGTTTGCGGAACAAAAACAAGCAAGAATACGAAGTCGTGCTCCCAAATATACCGTTCCAGATTCATCACTCCGTAAAGGAGTCATTCAAAAGGCAACCTCAAAAACAGGAAAGTCAGCAACATTTGATTACAAATCGATTCAAGAGCGCATCAAAGAGCGTTCACAGTCTGCGCAACCACACAAACCAACCACAACGTGGTCAGCACATATTGAACCTGGCATTTTTCTACTACCTTCTCCAGATGAACCAACTCCTCCACCAACTCCAAAAACAACAAATGTGCAGGTGGTGCCTCGAAAAAGTATTCTCGTCAAAAGAGACGTGGTTGTTGCTCCTTCCAAACCTATACCACAAGCTCCACAAAGACCAGAGCCATCTGTAAAAAATATTACTCCATTCAAAACCTCTGTCACCTCTCCGCTCCAAAAAACACCATCAAAGCCGATATCGATACAAATTAAGCCTGCTCAATCACGAACAGTCACTGCTCCACCACCCCGACCAAAGCCGCAAGCCATACCCGTGGATCCAACACCGCTCACAAAGATCGAACCTCTTCCTGCCGCAGTAGAACCGACGCCTCGACCAGAACCGATCATTCCTGAAAAGGAAACATCTCCATCGCCAACGTTACGTGTCGAAAGTGAATTCTCAACGGAACGCGAGCCGGCAGTCACAAAGCTTACTCCACAAGGATTTCGTGACTGGTTATTCCTTCTCAATACCAATGTACTGGCTCTTGCAGTAAGCGGTGCCGTGGTGGCCTGTGTGTGTGTCGGCGCACTAGGATACTTCTGGTATCAGTACGAAATCCGCTTAATCGAACTCACAACCGAGCCTCAGCATCCGACCTTTGTCGATGGTCCGCTACAAGTACTCGCAGTTTCCTCATCGAAACCGATTCTTCCAACATTGATACAAAATCTAGAACAACATGAATTTCCAGTTCTTCAAATTACTCTCGCGAACGAAACCCTGACGACCCTTCTCTCACCACAACTTGCATTTCGATCAATAGGCGCGAGTCCCGACAGCAGTCTCGTCAGTAATACCTCGTATCTTTATTTTGGTAGCCTACAAACCAAGGAGCACTTCTTGCTCTTGCAGGTTACTGATGCAACAGCTGCACAGGGAAGCTTACTTTCATGGGAAGCAACGATCCTCGAAGAACTACTGCCCGTTATACAACCAGGTACACCATCAGGTATTATTGATTATCGTTTTACTGACGCAATCGTCGCCTCTACAGACACGCGTGTCGTTCGAGATGGAGCTGGTACCGAATTAATGATATATGGTATTGTAGATCGATCATTAGTTATTATTGCGCCAGATCGAACCACTTTTGAAAAAATAGTTACCTTACTCACACCGAAAAAATAATACCGTATGTTATCCGACACCGCACTCAACGAATATAAAGCAGTTCTTGAAGCAGAAAAGAAGCGACTTTTTGAAGAGCTAAGCACGATTGCGATTCTTACTCCAGAGACTGGTGACTGGAACGCTGTTCCAAATACCGAACTCATGGACGAGACTGATGAGAACGCCGAAGCCGATGCGGTTGAAGACTGGAATGAACGTCGCGCAACCGTCGCCGCTCTTGAGACTGAGTATCAAGATGTTCTCCGCGCACTCAAAAAAATTGTTGCTGGTACATATGGAATATGTGAGATTTCAGGTGAACCCATAGAAGAGGAGCGTCTCGCCGTTCGCCCCACGGCACGTACCTGCACACAACACCAAGAGGAAGAGTACTCACTCGCACTCTAAACCTCTATGACAATCACTGCCGTTCATACGATTCAACCCGAAGTATTAGACGGCACCGTCATCACCGTCGAGATCGATATCACTCGAGGTCTCTATGCATTTTCTATCGTTGGACTAGCAAGTAAAGCTGTGGATGAGGCTAAAGACAGAATTAGTAGTGCAATAAAACACAGTGGCTATGCGGCACCTAAATCGCAAAACTATAAAGTAGTCGTATCTCTCTCACCAGCCGATATTAAGAAAGACGGGACCCTCTTTGACCTTCCCATTGCTATTGCGTATGTTGGCGCAGCTCACGGCATAGCAATACCCAATAGCACTATCTTTCTTGGTGAACTAGGTCTCGATGGTAGTATTCGTGCCGTTCGCGGTATCCTCAATGCTATTCGTATGGCACGACATTTCGGCTTTCAAGCGGCCATTGTTCCAGCCGACAATGCCAAAGAAGCGGCACTCATCGATGGCATTACCATCTATCCTGCCACATCACTCCGTGATGTTATAGAGCACTGTAAGCACGTACGACCACTCTCTCAAGAGCCACGTACTCTCCTCTCACACAAACCACACGAAGGAAGCGTGCGTCTCGAAGATATCAAAGGGCAGCAAGGGGCGAAACGGGCTCTCACCATTGCAGCCGCTGGCCGGCATAACGTCCTTCTTGTTGGACCACCAGGCACAGGCAAAACCATGTTGGCAAAGGCCTTCCAATCTCTCCTTCCTCCCCTCACACAAGAAGAAGCACTCGACGTTGCGGCTATTCATTCTCTTGTCGGACAGCAGCGTGAACTTTCGCTCCTCCCGCCATACCGAGCACCACACCACACCATTTCACATACCGCCCTTGTTGGGGGAGGTAGCACTCCAAGACCTGGAGAGATTACCCTAGCCCACCGCGGTGTCCTCTTTCTTGACGAATTTGCCGAATTCGAGCGCCGAAGTCTTGATGCGCTCCGACAACCCCTTGAAGAACGATCAATAACAGTTGCTCGTGTACAAGGCGTCACTGCCTTTCCAGCAGATTTTGTTTTAATAGCCGCACTTAATCCGTATCGAGGTCAAGAAGACGCTACCACCAATCTCAAACGAGCAATGGATGAAACATACAAACAGAAAATATCAGGCCCCATCCTTGATCGCATTGATTTGTGGGTAGAAGTACCTCACGTACCTATCCATTCGCTCCAAGAAACTCCTGTGAATAGCGCAGAAACTCGAGACGCTATTGCTATGATACGAAACGCGGTCGAACGACAAAAAACCCGTGCCCAACAATTCCAACAGCAGCACTACTATAATGCGCATGTTTCTTCAAAACTCTTTGAAGAACAAAACGCTCTTTCACAACGCGTCACATCACTTCTTACTCTGTCTGCAGAACGGCTCAATCTCTCACCGAGAAGCTACTACCGTGTTCTCAAAGTTGCTCGAACAATTGCCGACCTTGCAGGAGTAGACGAAATCTCCGAAGATCATATCCTCGAAGCACTCCAGTACCGTATCCCTCACGAGTAACTAGAAAGGGTTGCTACCACCACGTACCTCGAAATGAAGGTGCGGACCAGTCGAACGCCCCGTATTTCCCATAGCACCGATCACCTCGCCCTGAGCGACAGTTGTACCAAGTGATACATCAACCCGCGATAGATGAGCATAGAGAGTCTGGACACCGTTCTTATGCTTGATCACGACATACTGACCATACCCTCCGTTCCATCCAGAACTTTTAGCAACGATAACTTCACCTGAAGCGGCTGCTCGGATTGCTGTACCGACAGCTGCCGCAAAGTCAACGGCATTATAGCCGTGAATTCCTTGTGTTTTCACTGTACCCGGAGCAGGGTGCGCAAGCCATCGTCCACCAGTACCGGCTCCTGACGCTGGCTTTGTGGTCGGACTCACCGTAATCGTACCTCCAGGAATAATCAGTGTTTCACCCAACGTAAGTGACGAGCTAGTATCGAGTTGGTTATACGACAAAATATCGGCTTCTTCTGCTTTATATCGTTTTGCCAAATTTGCGATAGTATCTCCTTTCTTGACCACGTGTTGTACACCTGCCACAGGTAAAATAACAAGTGTCTGACCTGGCTGAATTGCTGATGCTCGAGGAAGATCATTGGCCCACAAAATAGTATTTGCAGTCACACCATACATGCGTGCGATATGCGAGAGCGTATCGCCTTCTCGTACAGTATAGACACTGATCTCACCTGTCCCAAGTCGAGCCGCTGCAATCACATCCCCGCCGATTGGGCCAGATGAAACGAGAGCACCGTCCTGGACAACAACCTCGGCACCTCCATGAAATGCCACTGGATTTGGACTGGTTTGAGCTGAAAGTAGCGGAATATCACTCGGGAGTGCGTACGTTACTACTTCAGGTACAATCTCTGGAACTTGTTTACCAAACACCGTGGAAAGAAGTCCGGCCGACGCAGAAATAGGAATACTGAGAACGCCAACGATGAACATCCAGCGAACGCTGGTGATACGTGAGGTGAGGCCAGGGTTGGCACACTCTGTCATCTGAACACTCTGCTTTAAGGTGTCATGCTCAGAATCGTGAATGGTAGGTTGAATAGATGTACGTTATGGACTCACCGCCAGACAGTCACTACGGAAACGTTTCGGAACGAAAAGGAGCTCGTAAGCTCCTTTTCGGTAACCACAATATGTGGAGGACCCGAGTATTTTACCCGATCGGACCATCTAGATCATATTGACGAAGAGAGTTTTCCACCGTCAGAGCAACCAGTACAAAAATATCCTTTTGTAGAAGGCTCAAAATTCTATTGACAATACAAAATTCTCATTGAATAAACAACGTCCCTCAGTGATAGTGGGCCTTTTCGAGCATGGTATAGTAATGCCCACATGCACCACAACGAGGAGTACCCCTATCTACAAGGACTTAACCCGCAACAAAAAGAAGCTGTTCTCCATACAACTGGGCCACTTCTTATTCTCGCCGGGGCGGGATCGGGGAAGACACGAGTGATCACACACCGTATTGTCCACCTCATTCACGAAGGTGTAGCTCCGCACCATATCTTGGCAGTCACGTTTACCAACAAAGCAGCCGCCGAAATGCGTGAACGACTCGAGGCACTGCTCACGTCACAAGGAACACTCAATCGAGCTTACGAAACGCGACCTTTGCTAACAACGTTTCATGCCCTTGGGGTTAGAATTCTTCGGGAGTTTCATGCCTACCTTCATTTACCAAAATACTTCACTATTTATGACCGCCAAGACAGCTTACGCGCGGTGAAGCAAGCATTAACCGCACTCGACTACAATCCAAAGGAGTTTGAGCCGCGCCGCATCTTGGGAAAAATATCACGAGCCAAGGGTGACAATATATCGCCTGAAGCATTACTCGAACGCGCCACGAGCTTCCCCGATCAAGTAGCGAGCCATGTGTTCACACGCTATGAAACTATCCTCAAAGAGGAACATGCACTTGATTTTGATGACCTTCTCACAAAGACACTTCACCTCCTTTCACACCATACAGAGGTGGTAACACTACTTAAAGAGCGCTTCACACACATTCACATTGATGAGTACCAAGACACAAACGCCGTTCAGTTTGCAATCGCACGTGCACTTACCGCACCGCCATACAATATATGTGTTGTCGGTGACATCGATCAAAATATATATTCCTGGCGAGGCGCTGACATAAAAAATGTCCTTCAATTTGAACGCCATTTCCCAGAAACGACCACTATTTTGCTTGAAGAAAACTACCGCTCCACCAAGACCATCATCGCCGCTTCAAACGACATCATCAAGCAAAATAAGCAACGGGTTGAAAAAAACGTCTTTACCAAAAACCACGATGGTGAACTGATTCGTTTGTTTCCGGCAGTCACCGAATACGATGAGGCTGACTACATCACACGAACATGTCGCACTCTTATCGAGCAAGGTATCCCTCCTGGTGATATAGCAATCCTGTTTCGAACTAACTTTCAATCACGCGTTCTTGAAGAAGCGTTCTTGTCTACCGCTATTCCATATCAGCTCCTTGGTACAAAATTCTACGAACGAAAGGAGATCAAAGACGTGCTGTCGTATCTTCGCCTCGCACTCAATAACGACAGTATGGCCGATCTCGTTCGAATCATCAACGAACCTACCCGTGGCATTGGTAAAGTAACCATGCTCAAAGTCGTCGAAGGGAAGCGGCACGAACTAACGGGAGCAGCACTTCTCAAGGTACAACAATTTGATGAATTAATCTCGAAGATTCGTACCGCCGCCGAAACAAAGCCAGTGCACGAAACACTCAAATACATAATGCAGCAAACTGGTATTGAAGCTGCCCTCATCAAAGAAGGAACTGAGGAGGAACTATCTCGATTGGAAAACCTTCGTGAACTGGTCTCCCTTGCGAAGCGCTACGCTGCAGACGATCCGCTTCTTGGCGTCCAAGAACTCCTTGAAACCGCTGCCCTCCAAAGTGACCAAGATGAATTACCAAACGGAAGCAAGGATGCCGTTCGACTCATGACCGTTCATGCCGCCAAAGGACTTGAATTTCCTGTCGTCTTCATCTGTGGGCTCGAAGAAGGGCTTTTTCCGCATGAACGCCTCGACGATGGGGGAGTCGACCACGAAGAAGAGCGCCGACTCTTTTACGTTGCAATTACTCGCGCAAAGGAATTGCTTTATCTCAGTTACGCTCATCTCCGAACTATTTATGGCACGCAACGCGTCAATATTCCTTCTTCATTCCTCAACGACATTGATCGATCACTCATCACCCTTGAAGAGCCAAAGGGATTCGGCGGGGGCCCTTCGGGATACGAAACCACCATCTTCCTTGATTAGGTTGTAAAATAAAGCCATTTCGGTATGCTAGCGCTATGGAGTCACACTTTGAGGCAAAAAAATCGCTCGGGCAAAATTTTCTAACCTCACCCGTCATTCCTCGTCTCATGTGTGAAGCTGCGGCGCTACCAAACGGCAGTACCGTACTCGAAATTGGTCCCGGAACTGGGGCCCTCACTCGAGAACTCCTCAACTTCAACTACCGTGTTATTGCGGTTGAAACCGATCAAAGAGCAGTCAACATCTTGCAAGAAACCTTTACGGATGCGCTAGCCTCAGGTCAGTTAACTATCGTTGCTGGTGATATCAAAACATTTGATCCCTCAAGCTACAATCTTCTCCCTCACACATACGCCATTATTGCCAATATTCCCTATTATCTATCTGGTTATTTACTGCGCACATTCCTATCAGGACAAACACAACCACACACGCTCGTCTTTTTAATGCAAAAAGAACTCGTTGAACGCATTGCCCGAAGCAAGAAGCAATCCCTTCTTTCCTTATCAGTTGCTGTCTACGGCCAACCACACTACTATAAAACCGTTTCCCGAGGCCATTTCTTGCCAATGCCAAAAGTTGACTCCGCCATTCTCGTTGTTCAGAATATTCAACGAAACACCTTTCTCTCCACCTCTGAGGAACTTTTTTTTACAATTATTCACCACGGATTCAAACAAAAACGAAAGCAGCTCATCAGTAATCTGAGAAGCCTACTTCCTCGGGAAACACTTTTGGATCTCTTTCTGCAACTTGAAATCAAAGAAACAATTCGAGCTGAAGATGTACCCCTCACGACCTGGCTCGCTCTCACCCGCCTTATGACACCCCTCCTCTCCTCATCTCAACACCTGTCGACAACCAGATCTCCTTCTATCTAGGCCTGATATACTAAATACATGGAATACCTAGGCAACAGGAAAGTCTTGGGCTCGTTAGTTATTGGTATTGCTCTTGTTGGTGGCGCATACACCTTAAGCACTTTTGGTGAATCTTCGTTTACCCCAACACAACTTGTTGCCACAGCAACCGAAGCCCCTCCCCGCGTCTTCATCCCAGTGAGTGACACCGATGAGGATGGGGTAGAGGACTGGCGCGATCAATTCTTGAGCGCTGCTCCAATTACCGTCAGTGAGCTTGCGACCGTTGAATACACCCCACCAGACACAGTAACGGGGCAATTTGGCGTTGCGCTTATGGAGGAAGTCATCCTCGCTGAGCTTGGTGGCCCATTCACTAAAGAAACCGACCAAATAACGAGTGACGCTGCTGAACGTCTCAAAAAAGTCGTCACAAATGACACTATCTACACTATCAAAGATATTCGTATCAGCAGCGTATCTTCTGATCAAACAATTCGTGAGTATGGTAACGCACTCGCAAAGATACTCCTTGACTCCAGCGATCCAAATCTTCGAAACGAAATTGTTATTCTTGCTGAGTTTGTGACTGACAAGCGAACTGACAATTCTGAAGAATTACAGAAAATCGCCTCAATTTATAAAGATTACCGAGATAAAACACTTGCGCTCCCGGTGCCACGAAAATTTACCAAGGAACATCTTGACCTTGTGAATGTCTATCACGCTCTGTACATGAATATTGACGCGATGACAAAAGTAAACTCAGATCCGGTTTTACCATTTCTGCGACTCAAACGCTACGAAGATGACGTAGCTGGATTAGGACTTGCACTACGTAATGTCTACGACGCACTCGTGCCCTATGCACGGGTATTCTCAGTGGATGATGAAGCTGTCTACCTTGTCAACTTTAGCCAGGTTTTACAATAAAAGTATGCGTTTTTTTATGAATACAAGTTGGTTTCTTTTTGAGAAAAGTGTCTACGGTATATTTTTTCTCATGTTTACCTTCGTCATGGTATACGTCCCGCTACCACACACGACGCCGATCGCCGAGGCAGGTAGTGTCGCAGGTACCGGAGGCTCCCTTGAAGTAACCCAGGTAGTTGGTGTTGCTAAGCAGGCCGCTACAGCAGCGCAAACAACCGTTTCAGCTGCAGCTAACACCGCAACAGCAGCTTCTACGGCTGGCCAGTTTACAATTTCAAATGTCCTTAATGGCATTGCATGGGGAGTTGCTAAAAACATTGTATCCCAGATGGCTGCTAGTATTATCAACTGGGTAAACTCTGGATTCAAAGGGAGCCCATCGTTTTTAACCAACTTTGAGGGCATGCTTAACGAGGCAGCTGATGTTGCTGTTGGTGAATATTTACGTAGTCTCGCCGGTGAATATTCATTTATCTGCCAACCATTCAAGCTCGATGTGCGACTAGCACTCGCAGTTACCTATGATGAAGCGCGAGCAAAGGGGCTTGATCCTAATGCTTGTCGACTCTCTGGTATTCTTAACAATCTAGAAAATTTTGTTGAAGGAACCGAAAAATTTGTAGAATCAGGCGGCTGGCAGAACTGGTTTAACGTTACAATGAGCCCAGACAAATATACACCTTTTGGGAGTACACTCACCGCCAAGGCTAGTGCGCGCATTGCCCTCGTCGATGCGAAGGGAAAAGCAATTAAGGAACTTGACTGGGGTGATGGGTTTTTATCAAGTAAGATTTGTGAAACCGTCCACGGTGCAACAAGTACCCGTGCCAGACCCGAAAATTGCTTCATATCAACACCGGGTAAAGTCATTAACGAAGCTCTTACTTTCCAAACCAGTGCTGGACCGCGATCCTTAATCGAAGCAGACCAGATCAACGAAATCATCTCCGCAGTTTTTGGCCAACTTGCAAAACAAGCAATCACTGGAGCCAAGGGACTACTTGGTCTTTCCGGTGGAACAGGAGCTGGTTACGGGACGACGCCTCTTACTGAGCAACTCGCAACGTCACCGCTGACTCGTAATCCTGAACTTATACGCGAGCTTTTACTAAAATCGCAAGATGATGCACGTAATGTCGAGGATCTCACGGTTGTCTATCTTCCAATTTTCAGGGAAAAAAGTGCTGATACCAGTATTGGATTTGAAAAAGCTTCACAAGTACGTCAAGCAGTTGATGAAATTGAAGCACTTCAGTCAGAACTAAGTATTACTCTTTCAACACTGGATGACTTACTATTACGTTATGATGAAATTATTACAGCAGATGGCAATGTCCGACCAGCTGAACTACAAGATCTTATGGATACGTATAATAATCTCAAGCTATTCCCTGCACAAGAATTTATGCGTTACCAAACAATCTGGGGCAGCCTTCTCGATGAGTCCGAACGTCCCGATACCAACCCGGGTTATTATGATGACATTGGGGGCGAAAGTTCAGATCCAGACGAAAATCCCGATACTGATCCAGATCCTGGCCCCATCGAATAATCCATAGAGAACTTTCAGCATGCGACAATGTACCGTACCCGCCCTACTCTCTGCTCTGCCGATCTTTGTCGTGGCTTTTTTGCTGATTCCCCCTGACGTACTTGCTCAAGGTGGTACCGAAGCCAAGCTCGCTGCCGAAAGTAGTCTCATCGGTATCATCTATAAGCTCGTCATGGCGGTCTTTGGTACCCTTGTCCTCTGGGCCGGTCTCATTCTTAACTATGCCGTCACTCATACCGTGGTGGGCTTTGGACAACTCTATACCACAAGTGGCCTCGGTATTACCGTTGATTCCCTATGGGTCATCATGCGTGACCTCTTCAACCTCACCTTCATCTTTGGTCTTGTCCTCATTGGCCTCAAACTCATCTTCAACAGCGATGACTCCACCACCAAAAAGCTCCTCATCAACCTCATCATTGCTGCGCTTCTCGTCAACTTCAGCCTCTTCATCACGAAGGTCGTCGTTGACTTCTCGAACATCGCGACCGTCGAACTTGTAAAAGCATTTCCCACGACACCAGTCACTATTGGGGGTGTTGCAACGCAAAACTACGATATTTCTGGTTCTTTCGTAAACCTACTTGGAGTACAAACACTATTTGGCACCAGACAAACCACAGACAGTAGTGGGGCCTCGTGGGCTTACGTTTTTATGACGATGATTCTCTTCTGTATCGCTGCCTTCGTCTTTGCGGCCGGGGGAATCCTTCTCATCATTCGTTTCGTCGTTCTCAACTTCTGTCTCATTCTCTCACCCCTCATGTTCCTTGGCTTTGTCTTCCCGTCACTCATGAGTGTCAGTAGCAAGTATTGGCACTTCTTTCTCTCACAAGCCTTCTTTGCACCAGTGTATATCCTCATGATCTACTTCGCCCACAGTATCCTTACCTCAATGAAGGCCACACGAGATGCGGCTGGTGGTGGTAGTGCTAATTTAAGCACCGTTTTTCAAAATTCTGCTGCTACGACCGATGCGGCAAACGTCACTGCGAGTATCTACAGTGCCGTCATTCCTTTTGTTCTTACTTCAATCTTTCTCCTCGCCGCAATCGTCATCTCCCAAAAGATGGGATCAATCGGAGCTACCCAAGCCATCTCGATGGGTAAGTCCGCTCGAGCTCGTGCCCAAAAAGCCGTCATCGGTGGCTCGATGTACATGGGCGCCAAAACAGCCCAGAACACCGTAGGTTGGGGAGCTCGCTATGCCCTTAATTCAAAATTGGGCAGTAATTTCAAATCATCCGCGGCAAAGGGAGGTATCATTGGAACAGCTGCCATGGCAACTGTTCGCGCCACTAACGCCACTGCCAACGCCTCATTTGATCCTCGCAACGTCAAGGCACTTGGTCTCGATAAGATTGGCGGCGCGGGAGTCAAGGGTGGCTACGACAACAAGATGAAGCGCAAAGAAAAGGTCTTTGAAGAACGCTTGAAGCTCCTTGGTGAAATTGACCTCGATAGTGACGAAGGAAAAGAAAAGCTTCAAACCATTGCTAATGCAGACGGTACCACCAAAGACAAGCAAGGCAACCTGATTCCACAAAGTAATCTCAACAAAGCGGTCGTGGCGAGAGAGGCTGCTGAGAAAGCTAAAAAACAAATTGAAGAAGGCCAAGCCGCTCTCCTAAAGCGCCAAGAGACCATTTCAGCCACGTTTGATGAGAAGATCAGTGACCTAGAGAAACAACTTACTGAAGGACAAACAAACGGCATGGATCTTACAACACAAGAAACACTGAAAGCACAGATTCAAGAACAAAAAGACGCTCGTGATGCTACTCTCAAACCAACTGTTGACCAGCTGACAAAGACCAATGCCGCACTCAATACAGCCGCTCATGCACTTGAGAAAGCAGCAGATGCCGAGAAGAAAGAGACAGAGAAGGTAAAGCCATCTATTCAGTACGAGCGACACCTTGATTACATCAATTCTGAGAATAGAGCTGGTGAATATTGGCGAAGTCTTAGTGGACGAGTACTCTCAACAGGAAGTGGCGGTATCGGTGGCGTCACTGCTGCTGGTGCTGCTGGCCTCGGTGGTGGCGCAATCCTCGCAGCCGGTGGTGTTGGTGCCGCAGGAGCCTTTATAGCCGGAGGATTATACGGCAGTAATCAATCTGCGGTTGCCCAAAAATTCATGAAAGACTATGGGGTTGATGGTAGTAAGAAAGCATAGCTGCCTTGAACGAAGAAGCTGGGAAAAAAGACGGGGACAACAACGAGGGTGAGGGCGATGGGAAAAAGAAAGACGCATAAGCAGACGCTGTAACATTAACCTCTATGAATGACCAACTCATTGAAGAACGACTAGGACAGCTCACACCGGAGTATCGTTCGTATCTAGAGAGTGATCACCTCACGCTTATTTGCACGACCTTTGCTTCCACATTTACCGAAGACGAAAAACGCATCGACGTCCTCGAGAATGGCTTTTACTTCCACCTCCTCTTCTTCTTTACTAAAGATCAACTCATTGCTTGGTGCGTACGTGAGTGTGGTGTCACAGGCGACACAGCTCCCGGTCTCGTTGAAGCGATGATCCTGGCCCTGCCGCCCGAAATACGCACTCTCTACGAAGCAACCTGGCAACAACTGCACGAGGCGAGTGGTGCAAGCGCCGAAATCGCTGAGGCTGAAGCCATGCTGGCGAAATTTGAAAACGCTGCCCAACCAGTAGCAACAGAAGCTGCTGTCGCTCCCGAGCCGATCTACACGAGCACCCAATCCGCCCTCCTTCGCGGCACGGCAACCAATCAAACCGTACCACCGCCCCCACGCTGGGATAGTGCTCAGTAGCTATAATCGACAATCAACGGAAATTCACCACCGCCTGCACAGATTCAGCAGTAGTTGAAGGTCTATAAAAAAGAGCCATACTGACATAGTTTGAGCGTCCGCTGGGGTGCCGTGCCCGCTGTGGTGCGTTGACGTCGGAGCGTGTGAAAAATATGTCAGTAGGGCTCTTTATTTTGTTTTCATTGCGCTCTTCATGTGCGTCGCAGACATAACCCATCTCTGGATACACGTGCCGATAACAGCATAGAACCATGTATACTAGAAGGGTATGCGTTTTGAGGTGCCGCAATTCATCGAGATTGAGGATAAGATCTTTGGACCCTTCACCTGGCGGCAATTTCTCTATATTGGGGGCGGCGTAGGAATGGGCGTTGTACTCTTTATCGTTGCACCGTTCATAGTCTTTTTGCTCGTTGGGCTACCGCTCGCTCTCCTTGCCGTAGCGCTCGCGTTCTATCCTGTCAATAATCGCCCTTTTTCTTTCTTTCTCGAAGCGATTGTCAATTATCTAAAAGGAAATAAACTCTATCTCTGGCGCCACAAAAAGGAAACGGTCTACAAAGCGAGCTTTACCCCAACCTCGGTTGGTGCCCACACCACCTTACCGGTGACACCACACCCGACCGCAACACCTCCACTCGCTCGCCGTCTCGAACTGGAAGCGATTCAAGAATCTAACACCAATCAACCCTAACACATGCCAAAAGTATCTGCTGCTTCACAAGATTTCGTGCCCATCAAAGACATCGTCGGGGATGTTGTGCGTCTTAAAAATGGCCAAATGTGTGCCGTACTACTTGTGTCGTCAATTAACTTTGCCCTCAAATCAACCGACGAGCAGCAGGCAATACTGCAGCAGTTTCAAACCTTCCTCAATTCGATTGATTTTTCTCTCCAATTCTATGTCCAATCTCGACGACTCAATATTGAACCATACCTCCAAATACTCATGTCAAGAGAGAGCGCACAAGATAACGACCTAATGCGTATCCAACTTCGCGAATACATCGAGTTTATTCGCACCTTTACCACCGAAATCGATATCATGAGCAAAAACTTCTATGTGGTAGTGCCGTACTCCCCGGCGCCGGTCAGTCTCACCAAAGGCCTTACCTCGCTTTTTGGCGGAGGAACCAAGAGCATTGCAACAACTCCTGAGACACAATTCGAAGAACACCGCACGCAACTCGGACAGCGTGTGGCACTCATCACTGAGGGCTTCTCAAGTCTCGGCATTCGATCAGTTCAACTTTCGACAGATGATCTCGTTGAACTCTTTTACCACTCCTATAACCCCACCGACCCGACCGGTACAGCGCCGAAGATGGGGTAATATACAGCTATGGGTTTATTTGATACGACACCAAAAAAGCAAAATGGCGTTGACCTCGGCGACGAGCTTATGACGCTGATTGATGTTATTGCGCCTGCCGCAATTCAATTTAGTCCTCGTAGCCTCAACTTAAGCGGGCTACAAGCACGCGTACTCTACGCGGTCGCATATCCGCGCTACCTCACCGAAGGCTGGCTCGAGCCCATCATCAATATCGACAAGGAACTCGATGTTAGTATCTATGTCCACCCGATTGATACGGCTGACACTCTCAAAAAATTTCAAAAGAAGGTAGCCGAGGTACAGAGTCAAATTAACGTGAAAGCTGAACGAGGTGAGGTACGTGATCCGCAGCTTGAAGCAGCGTACCGTAACCTCGAAGAACTCCGTGATAAGCTCCAGCAAGCCGAAGAAAAACTCTTCAATGTAGGCCTTTACCTCACTATTTACGGCCGGGACGAAGCAGAACTCAACAAAGCCGAAAATACGATCAAAGGAATGCTCGACGCCAAGATGGTGTTTATCAAACCGGCCCTCTTTCAACAAGAGCAAGGGATTCGAAGCGTCCTCCCCACCGCAATCGACGAACTTTTGGTACACAGCAAGTTTAATTCTGCGCCGCTTTCAAGCTTCTTCCCCTTCACTTCATTTGACCTCACCTCTGACACAGGCATCCTTTACGGCGTCAACCGCCATAACTCATCACTTGTGCTCTTTGATCGTTTCTCCCTTACCAACTACAATTCTGTAACCTTTGCCACCTCGGGAGCGGGGAAGTCCTATGCGCTCAAACTTGAGATTTTGCGATCACTCATGTTTGGTGCTGAGGTAATCGTCCTTGACCCAGAACGTGAATACGAATACCTCGCCGAAGCAACGGGTGGCCGCTTCTTTAATATTTCACTCTCATCAGATCACCACATCAATCCATTTGATCTTCCACCACCGCAACCTGACGAAAGTCCTCGCGACATCCTCCGTAGCCACATCATTGAGCTCATCGGCCTCTTCCGGCTCATGCTTGGCGGACTCACCCCCGAAGAAGAAACGGTGCTCGACCTCGCCATCCAAGAAACCTATGCTCTCAAAGACATTACCGGTGACACTGACTTCTCGAAGCAAGAACCACCACTTCTGATTGACTTTGAAATGGTACTCGCGGGTATGGATGGCAGTACCTCTCTCATCACGCGCCTCCAAAAGTATACCTCCGGTACCTGGGCCGGCTTCATGAACAAAGCCACCAATGTCGACATCAACCAAAAGTTTGTGGTGTTTTCACTTCGTGATATGGAAGATGAACTGAAGACCATCGCGATGTACATCATAACCAACTTCATTTGGGGGTCTGTTCGTCGTCGCCTCGCCAAGCGACTCCTCGTGATTGATGAAGCGTGGTGGATGATGAAATCAGAAGATACTGCTTCGTTCCTCTTTGGTCTTGCGAAGCGTGGTCGAAAGTACTACCTCGGTATCGCCACCATCACCCAGGACGTCGATGACTTCTTGCGTTCACCTTATGGTGTTCCCATGATCACCAATTCCTCCATGCAATTTTTAATGAAGCAGTCGCCAACCGCAATTGATAACATTCAAAAGACATTCAATCTCACCGACCAAGAAAAGTACCTCCTCCTCGAATCTGGAGTGGGGGAGGGCATCTTCTTCGTTGGACTAAAACACGTCGCGATCAAAGTAATCGCCTCGTACACCGAAGATCAGATTATCACCTCTGACCCATCACAACTCCTCCAAATCAAACGTTCCCGTGAAGAACTCAAGGCTGCTCGATCGTAGGGAAGTGGTGTGTAGTATACTGCTTGTATGGCAGACCCCTCGCCAAAAATAAAAGTGAGCCAGCCTGCCCCTGGACAGGAACGTCGTCTCAAGGGACTTCCCATGAACGATGACTTCGCGTACTTGCGCGGTGACACCGCCTACCAACCCTTTGCCGCCAACGACAACCTCAGTGACCAGAGGACAACCGTCGATAAAAGCTACCGCGACACCGCGTATCAAGATAAGCTAGTCCAATCAACCGGGCAGCCCTCTCTCGGAAGGCGACGCCGTGAAGCAGCTAATGAAGCATTTGTCCGTCAGGATGAAGAACAAACCGCCTTTGCCCCATCGTTACCCATGAACGCCGTGCGACCAGCACCACTCGGCAAAGCCATGATCGGCGACAAAGCCGACAAAATCGTTGGACGCCTTAAAGCCCGCGTCATTGCTACCCCAATGCTTCACCTGCAGTTCTGGGTTTGGCTACTCGTTCAACTGCCTTTTGCTCTCATGTCAGTCGTCGCTCTCAGTATCGTTGGTTTTTTGGAAGGCTCGGGCGCCCCGACTGATGGCACCTTGAGTAGCTGGATTACGAGCGTTGTTGCGGCTGCTGCCAATTCCGTTCTTAGTCTTTTGGGGATCGATATCCTGGCGATTGCCATGGACCTTTTTATAATTCTCTACGCGATTGTTCTTGGTTTTGGCATTATCAACATACTCATCGTCGGTGGTACGTTTAAAATCCTTGGAATGGAGCCATATTTTGGGTCTGGTAGCACAATCAAGCTACTTGGCTTTCTTATCGCGTTTGTCTGCTACGCAACCCCACTTCTCAACCTTTTTCCAGGCACACTCCTATGGGTAGCCGCGGTCTGGGTCAATCCCCGTTCATAAACAAGGCTAGTGGACTAATCAATCAAGCTGATCATATCTTCTGATACACTATAGCTATGATACTTCGCGTGGTTATTCTTTCTATTTTTTTACTCTTCACTACACCAACACACAGCGTAGCGCAGTCACTTTTTGAATATGGCGACCAAACACTAGCCATTGATCTGCAACCAGCATTCCCTGGTCCAGAGGAACAATTCCTCGCTAGTATCAATGACTACTCACTCCCAGTTTCAGCAGTCGGTTTTCAATGGTATGTAGACGGAAAAGCCATCTCGCAGGAAGACAATCAACGGCAACTTTCCCTCCAAACAAAAGGCGTGGGGGGGAAAACTGAAATAAAAGTAGTGGTCACTCTTTCAACTGGTAGAACCATCGAAACAATCCGCACTATTGAACCAGTCTACCTCGATATCATTGTTGAACCACAGACGAGGACGCCTGCTTTTTATAAGGGTCGTGCACTTCCTAGTATCGGTAGTATGGTAAATGTGACAGCACTTGTAAACGCAAACAATATTCCACCTAAAGACCTGGTCTATACCTGGCGTGTCAATAATAAGGTCCTCGAGGGAGGTTCTGTTCGAGCACGTAATAATATTAGTTTTGCCATGCCGCAAGGACCGAGCGCACTTGTTGGTCTTGAAGTGAGGCGCCCTAACGGTGAAGTGGTTGCAAGTCGTCTCTTCGAAGTTTCAAACTTCTACCCATCTTTGTCATTTTATGAGAAGCATACATTATACGGTATTAAAGAGCGCGCAATCCAGGGTCAGCTTACCTTAGTTGGTGAATCTGTCAGTATACGAGCCGAGCCCTACTATCTTGATGTACGAATGCATGGTAGTCCAGACCATATTGAGTGGCAAGTTGGTGGTGATACTCTTGTTAATACGAGCAAAAATCCTTATGAAATAACGCTAAGCTCTCAAGGCCAAGGGAGCGCCCTTGTTGAATTTCATGTCCGAGATCTTGAGCAACTTTTGCAGGGTGCAGAATCTACGTTTCGCGTAACATTTTAATGGTAACATGAGTCAACGAACACTACTTCTCATTGCAATTCTTATTCTTCTCTGCCTATTGGCAGCTTGGTTGTATCTATTTCTCTTTGGTGCACCAAATTCGCGAGAAGAAGTTTTTAATAATCTTAATCTCGGAGGAGATGAAGATACAGGTATTGTCATTGAGCCACCAGTCGTTGATTCAGCAGCAACAACCACACTCAACGTACGACCTCGTCTGCGTCAATTAACAACCAGGCCTGTCATAGGATTTATTGATCTCCCCCTTGAAACGACTCCTTTAGTTCGGTTTGTCGAGGCTGGTACAGGTCATGTCTATGATGTTGATACAGAAACTGGACAAGAAGAGCGTGTCTCTAACTTCACGATCGCTGAGGCGGCTAAGGCTTCACTGAATCCTACAGGAGTCCATGTCGCAGTGAAGGCAAGTAACGATCGGCGGGTCGGGGAATTGTCCATTGGAACCATCAATAGTGACGAACCAACGTGGTTTCCCCTTAAGAAAAATGTTATTGATTTTGGTTTCCTCACTTCAGGAGAATTACTCTATACTGAACGCTCTGAAAATGGTATTATCGTGACTGCTTATGATGTAGCAACTGGAACCAGTCGGAATCTTTACACGGTCCCATTCTTCGAAGCGATTCATGTCTGGGGAACAAGTTCAGAAGCTACCCATTTCGTGTACAATCGGCCGTCACACGCACTAGAAAGTTACCTCTACCAATTTGAAAAGGAGCGTATGTCCCGCATCAACGCGGCCGGGTACGGTTTCTTTGTACTACCATACCAAGATGTGCTCGCTATCACTAATCGTCGGGATGGGGTGCCATTCTCGGCTGTCTACAGTCGGGACAAAAAACAATATAATGAAAGTCCTCTTGTACTTCTCCCTGAAAAATGTTCGCGCAGTGAACAATTTCTAGAAAAGCTCTGGTGTGGTGCTCAGATTGACGCTACTATGCCATTTGAATTTCCTGATACTTGGTATCGAGGAGATACATCTTTTGATGATGATCTCTACGTTGTATCACTCTTCGATGGGGCAGCATCAGTACTCATCGATATTAAAGAAACATCTGGTCGAGAAATTGACGTAATAAATATGCGCGCTGGACACAACGAACGTGCTCTCTATTTTGTTAATCGTAACGATGGTACTCTCTGGATGTATGAACTATAATTTTTTACTCTTACTACTTGGTTTTATACTCCTCCCGAGCACACTCCTCGCGCAGACACCTACGTGGATTCCACTTGTTGGTATCCCTGGGCTCGATGGTTCAGCACCCGATTTTGGTACGTATATCAATCGTCTCTATGCCCTCTCTATCAGCATTGCAGCTCTCCTTGCTGTTATAAAAATTATCATTGCAGGAGTAAAATATATGCTTTCTGATATAGTCACTCAAAAGGGTGATGCTATAGCAGAAATCCGAGGTTCCATCATTGGTCTCGTAATCGTTGCCTCAGCCGTACTCGTCCTCACGGTCATCAATCCTGAGCTAACACGAACAAATGTCTTTAGTGGTATTACTCCAATCAATGAGGTGCGGACAGGTAGTGGGGGAGGGAGTGGTGTGAGTCCAGACATCGAATCACTCCCAGGGTATCGTTTTCGCCAGAATAACAACGCGGACCCTAGTTTTCGTACAGCCTGTGGTACCGATAGCGGATTCTACGAAGTAGTGCGCGACCCTATCACTAACTTCATGTTAGAAGTTTGCTACACCAAACTCAGTATCGATGATGAAACCCGTATTCGTGATCTTCATCGCACAAAAGTCTCACCAGAAATTAACGAAATTCTTACCAACTACCAAAAAAATATTATTCCCAAGGAGGTCCGCGGTAATGCTGGACTTGAGGAACGTATGCGGAACTCACTTGACCTTACCTCTGTCCCCCTCATTCTTGACGTCAGCGCCCCAGATGATTGGATTGATGTACGTAATCAAAACCAAATGAATCGTATTTGTCAAGATCTTCGTCCTGCAGTACATCCTGAAATGGTTCAAATTTTACCATTTTCTGACGGTGGGAGAACCTATATTGGTTGTGGTTATAAAGTCACAACTAGTACAGCAGGGTAGCATTAGCGATGCCGTCGAACGTACAGCTCTTGGAGAATTGCCATGAGGTTACTGACAACAAAATAGAGTGCAATCGCTGCTGAAATAACATACCCAACAACACCGATAATGACCGGCATAACATAGCGCATTTGAAGTTGCATTGTCCGCATGAAATCATCCTTAAAGTTTGGCTCTTCACCTTCTTTTTTGGGTGGTAGTGCCGGTAGGGCGAGTGAAAACTGGATATACTGCGTCACACCCGCTATGACGGCGAGAAGGAAGCTCTTTCCGGTGATATCAATCACGCCAAGAAAATTCATCGTCACGACGGCAGGGTTTGCAATGAAGCTGTAAAGAAGCCCGGTATTAATCTCCGGTAACGCGATACCGCCGCCGTTGTACACTGAGTAGTAGAGCGCAAAGAGGATAGGAATTTGAAGTAGCATCAAAAAGATACTCGCAAAGGGATTGAGGCCTGCCTCTTTGTATACCGCCATCATTGCGAGAGCTTGTGCCTCTCGATTTTCTTTGTGTTGTTCTTTGATCTCCTTCAGCTTTGGCTCGATCTCACGCATAATCTTCTGCGTCTTTGCTGCCTTAACTGACAATGGGAGAAGGAGTGTTTTCACCACGACCACGATACAAATAATTGCAACACCCACATCTCCGCCGGGTATCGTGTCAATAAAAAACACAAGGCCGTTATAAATCGGATCAAAGAATACGTTGTGCCAAATACTTGTAAGCATAGGCAGCCATTCTACCGCTTCTTCATGAGTTCTCCAAACTCAAGAAGCATGACACGGGCCCGCTCTTTACGAGAGAGATTTTTTACCCCAGGCTTCACAATCACAATAACGGCTGCGGATACACCCATAGCCAACGTTCGGTAGAGTGCCGTTAGTTGACGACGAATGCGATTTCGTACAATTGCCCGTTTGGCAACTTTCTTACCGACAACAACCGCACAAGAAAAAGAGGTCCCGGGACAAACAATGTAGGTTGCAAATGTGGTGTGCGTCCTCTTGCCACTTCGAAAACACTCCGTAAAGGCTGCCGTCGTAAGTCGTTCATGCCTCGATAGCATATGATTATGAAAAAAGGCTCTATTGAGCCTTTTTTACAGTAAGTTGTGCTCGTCCTTTGCGACGTCGAGTGCGGAGCACCTTTGCCCCTGACGTTGTTTTACTTCGTACCAAGAAGCCGTGCGTTGTTGCTCGCTTTTTCTTACTTGGCTGATAGGTTCGTTTACTCATATCAAAATTATTACAATAGGGACACTATACATGATCAGTCAAATAATTCAATGGGGGCCTCATCACCGCCGATTTTCAATCAAAAATAGTTGTGCACAGGTTGTACACAGTTGCGATTTTTACAGTCGACGATTGCTTCGTTTTTTGAAAAATTTTACAGGGTGAACAATGCGAGTATAATGCATAGCACACTCATCGTTTGTGTTATGAACCCACTCTCACATTCCTCTGTTCCGACAAGTATCATTCGCACTGAGCATGTTGATATTAAAAAGCTTTGGGATGATGCACTCGTCAAAATTGAACTAGCAATCACCCCAGCTAACTTTAAGACGTGGTTTCGGGACACCTACATTCTTTCTCTTGAAGATGGCACCGTCACACTCGCCGTTCCAAGTGTTTTTGTTCGTGATTGGCTTCAAGACAAGTTCCAATCAATGATTCTCAAAACGCTTCGTGATGTTTCTCCCTACGTGCGAAGCATTGAGTACGATGTGGTACAACGAAGTGACCGACGAGCCGAGGGGAACAAAACCCAAACAGTAAACGCTGCTCTCCCGCTTGAGGAGTACTACATCAACAAAAGTGATAACCTTAACCCGAAGTATTCTTTTGATACGTTTGTTATTGGTCCATACAACGCACTTGCGCATGCCGCTGCCAAAACCGTGAGTGAGAAGCCAGGAATTGCGTACAACCCCCTCTTTATCTACGGAAAAACTGGTCATGGTAAAACACACCTTATCCAAGCGGTCGGGAACCAAATTAAGCGAACCGGAAAAAAGGTATTCTACGTAACGAGTGAACGATTTGCGGTTGACTACTTCAATTCACTTCAGAGTGGCACAGCAAATAATTTTAAGGATCGCTACCGTCAGTACGACGTCCTTATCATGGATGACGTACAATTCTTAGCGACAAAAGAAAAGACGCAGGAAGAACTTTTCCACCTCTTCAATGCGTTGCATGACACAAACAAACAGATTGTCTTCTCGAGTGATATGCACCCAGCCCTTCTGGCTGGTCTTGAAGATCGACTCCGATCACGGTTTGCTCAAGGGATGATCGTTGATATTCCTGCCCCTGATCTTGAGTCACGATCGGCAATCCTACGAGCAAAAGCAGCTCAAAACAGCATTGTACTCGCTGATGAGGTAGTCAATCACCTTGCCTACACCATAGAAGGAAATATTCGAGAACTAGAGGGAGCCCTCAACACCATCATGTGTCAATCACAACTTCTTGGACGAACCCTCACTCTTGATGAAGTGAAGGTAATCATTAAGAACAGCTCTCGACCTCGAAAGACCCTAGCTGTCTCTGATGTTGTTGAAAAGGTAGCTCGATACTTCGATATTGACCAGGCAAGTATTTACGAAAAAACTCGACGTAAGGAGATCGTCAAACCCCGACAAATTATCATGTATCTACTCCGTGAAGATTTCCAGGTTTCTTATCCTGCTATTGGTAAAAAACTTGGCGGGAGAGATCACACCACCGTCATTCATTCATGTGAAAAAATAAAGGAAGAGCTCAAAAACGACACAGAACTAGAAGAAGAGATATCTCAAATACGACTTCTCCTTAAGTAAAAAAACCTCTCACTGAGGTTTTTTATGTACCGCATGTCAATACGGGAATAACACTGGGTATAGTATGGTGTGGAGACTGTACAATAGAGACATAAAAGGGAGATTGTTCGTGGAAAAACTGTAGAAAGAAAGGTTGCTATCCCCAGACACGTTAAAGGAGTAACCTTTATCCCCACTAACAAAATCAAAATACACCACCTATACCCAACAAAAATATAACCAAACAATCAAAAAGAACCTTACAATAGAACACAATTTTGACATATGCACACTTCCACAGGACTAATAAGGGGGAGTAGAATAGAAAAAACATGGAAATAACAATTTGTCGTCCACAACTTACCCAAGCACTCGAACTGATCACTCGCATAAGTACGAAGCATGTCACGTTACCAGTACTACAATGCGTACTTCTTGAAACAACAAAAGATGGCGTTATTGCAAAGGCAACAAATCTTGAGTTGAGTATTGAAATAACAATCCCATGTCGTGTTGTGGAGGAAGGTGTTGTTGCTGTCCCAGCAATAACCTTTATGCAAAGTGTTCAGTATGGTATCGACGATGATGTTGTGTTGCGTACCGAAGAAGGTGTCATGGTGATTGAGACTGGAAAAACAAATACCTCAATCAAACTCATCTCACATGAAGAATTTCCGGTTATTAAAAAACTTGAAGGTGAGGAGGTGCAACTTCAGAGGGAGTTATTTTCACTTGGTATAAAGACGGCTGTTTTTGCGGCGTCGGTATCAACAATCCGCCCTGAACTTGGAAGTGTCTTTGTGCAACAAAAAAAGGAACATAGTATGACTTTTGTGGCAACAGATTCATTTCGTCTTATGGAAAAAACAGTACCACAGAAAGGTGTGGTACTGCAGCAGTCGTTTCTTATTCCGCAAAAAAATGCCTCCGAGATAGCTCGCCTTTGTGATTTGTTACATTCTGATCCTCGGTTAGTTGTTTCTGATAACCTTTGTGCCTTATCATTTGTGACTGAAGGGGTATACATCATTTCTCGACTCAGTACCGGATCATTTCCTGATTACGAACAAATAATTCCAAAAGAATATGTTTCAGAAGTGGTGCTTTTAAAAAGCGATCTTCAGAAGGCGTTCAAGAAAACAGCTATTTTTCTAAATCGATATCAACAAGTTACTCTATCGCTTACTGAGGCTGGTATAACCTTATCGTCACAAAATACCGAGGTGGGGCATGTTACTGATTCTGTGGTAGCGGAAGTGAAAGGAGAAGAATTGACACTTAATTTTAACCAACAGTATGTTGTTGATGTACTCCAACATATAAGCGAGGATAGACTCCTCCTTAAATTTGCTGGTATAGGTAGACCACTTGTGATAAGTGGGTATAGTGAACGATCGTTGCGTTACTTGGTGATGCCGATGAACCGATAGACTATGCGGTTTCGGCGTGGACAAATAACTCCAATTAAGGATTTATTCGCAAAGTATAAAGAACGACTCATTGCTCCACAAAAGACAGTTGAATTGTGTTTTATAAAGAACGTAGGTGAGGTAACAGGTTTGCGGTTAGGAGAACATGAGGTTGCTTATACTGTTACAACACGAACATTGACCATTAAAGCAGCTAGTATTAAGCGCCAGGAAATTTTATTACGGAAAGAAGAGTTACTTGATCGATTAAAAAAGGAATTGGGAAAGAATGCTTGTCCAGAAGCTCTTATTTAGTCATCTATATCTCCAACTGAGGTGGTTCCTTGCGTCAAGACTGGTACAGGAATTCCGTAGGTTGCGGCCTTCCAAGCGGCGACACCATACTCCCAGTTCTCGTACTGAGGATCACGTTTAGGATCAACTGGTTCTGGTCCGAGAGGGTTACTTTTATCAACGTAGTGGAGAATTGAGTGGAGGTTGCTGTAGAGTTCAACAAGGTTAATTTGTTCATTATTTGCAAGCGCTTCAAGAAGGGGGGCGGTATCAATATACTCTCCTCGAATGATTGGTTTTACTCCAGAGCGATTGATGATTGGCTTTTCGAATGATTCTTCAGGTAATTTTGCAAGAGCAACATCCATAAATTCTCGCCACATCGGTGTCACAATTAGTCCCGAGAGTCCGCCCCCCATCGGTGAGTTATCGTTGTTGCCAACCCACGTACCAACCGCAATATTAGGTGCATACCCCATGAGCCACGCGTCACGAAGGTTATTGGTACTACCAGTTTTTGATGCGACGGATCGATTCGGGAAGTTAACGGCTGAGTTTGCTCCCCAAAGTGGTGTGCGTGCGACGTTATCAGAAAGAACATCACTGATCATTCGAGTGACGTTTTGGTCGATCACGCGCTCGCTTGCAATCGGGTATTCATCGATGATTGTTCCTCGAGTATCTTCAACACGAAGAATAGCGCGAGGGGTGGCTCGAACACCTTCATTGGCAAATACGCCATATGCATAGGTAAGATCAATCAGTTTTACTTCTCCTCCACCAAGAACAAGGGTGAGGCCGTATCGGTCGGGATCATTGAGACTGGTGATCCCCATGTCGGCTGCTAATTTGAGCGTGTCTTTCACTCCAGCGAGATAGAGTGTCTTTACTGCAGGAATGTTGAGTGATTGGGCAAGAGCGTTGCGGAGATTGATTGGTCCGAGAAATTTATTATTGTAATTATTGGGAGAATAGCACGGTGATTCAGAGCTGATACTATCAGGCGGACAAAGAGGCGAAAATTGTGTTCGAACATCAAAGACAACCGTGTCGGGGAGGTATCCTTTTGTAAAGGCGGTTGCATAAATAAATGGCTTAATTGATGATCCGGGTTGTCGTTCAGCAAGAGCAACATTGAAGTTGCCATCGATGTCATCACTAAAGTAGTCTCTTGAACCAACCATAGTGAGAAGGTCTCCGGTTTTAGGATCAACAGCAACGAGGGCAGCATTGTTTGCTTTGAATCGCTCTATATTTTTTAGTGCATGTTTTGCAACGATTTCTTCAGCAGCCTTTTGGAGGTCCCAATCAAGCGTGGTAATAACCCTGAGACCTCGTTCAGTAATTGCTTCCTCGCCATATTTTTGAACAATTTGATCACGGACATACATCACAAAATGTGGTGCTCGGATACCTGTTACTGCTTGAGGTTGGAAGGTAACTTCTTCGAGAAGGGCAGCATCATATTCTTCAGTAGTCAAAAACCCCTGGTCACGCATTCGCGAGAGAACGATTTTTTGTCGTGTATCGAGGTCGTCCTTGTTGTTGCCGTACGGTGAGAGGTACGTGGGTGCTTGAGGAAGGGCTGCTATGTAGGCAGCTTCAGCGATTGAAACATCACTAGATTTCTTTCCAAAAAATGCCTGTGCCGCTTCCTCGACACCATAGATGGTTCCACCATAAGGTGATTCGTTAAGATAGATACTCAAAATCTGATCCTTTTCCATGACACGTTCAAGCTTAAGAGCTAGAATCCATTCCTTTACTTTTCGGGTTAGTGTCTTTTCACGCTGAAGGACAGAATTTTTGATTACCTGTTGTGTGAGCGTTGAACCCCCTTGTCCTCCAAGGAGGTCACCTTGACCGAGATTGACGACGACGGCGCGAATGATTGCTTTTGGATCAACACCATAATGTCGGTAAAATTGATCGTCCTCTATCGCAACGGTCGCGTTTTTTATGTGGCGTGATATTTCATCAAATGGCACAACGGTGCGCCGCACATCTTGGTGGAGGTCGTAGAGGAGGATTTGTCCGGTACGGTCATAGATCTTTGTTGATTGCAGAACCCGACGTTCTTCAAATGATGAGAGATCTGGTATTTCCAGTGTTGATATCCAAATAAGCAGTCCGGCCCCTGTAATAATGGTAAGTGCGGCTAGGGTTGCAAGAATATCGAGAGTAATTTCTTTGACGTTTTGACGACGAAACCAAGTAATCATAGGGAATGTATACTGCCAATAGTAGCACGACTTGTCTAGACATTTTCTCGCAATTGTGTGCTAGAGTTTTCCTATGAAATCTTTAGGAGCATACTTACAAGAACGAGGTTTTATTGCACAGACAACAGCTTCTCTTGACGAGATATTTGTCGATAAAACTCCTCGAACTATTTATCATGGCATTGACCCGACAGCTGATTCTGCGCATGTGGGCAATTTTGTGGTGTGGATGCTACTTCGACATCTCGTAAATGCCGGTCACCGAATTGTGTTTTTGGTGGGTGGGGGCACTGGACTTATTGGTGACCCTAAGCCAGATGTTGAACGATCTCTTGCTGATGAAGAAGTTGTCGCAGGGCGGGTTGAGGCGATTCGTCTCCAGGCAGAGTCGTTTTTTGGTACGGATAATGTCACAGTGGTTAACAATGCACTTTGGTTGCGAGAGGTATCACTCATTACATTTTTGCGAGACATTGGAAAGCACTTCACTGTCAATGAACTTATAAAAAAGGAAGCAATTGCAAAACGCTTGGCAGCAGAGGAGGGTTTATCATACACTGAATTCGCGTATCCACTTCTACAGGCCTTTGATTACCTGACGCTGTTTGATCGTGAGGGTGTGACGCTTCAGGTGGGGGGTTCCGATCAGTGGGGCAATATAGTTGCCGGAGTTGATTTGGTCAGAAAAATGAGAAAAGCAGAGGTGCACGCTGTAACGGTTCCCCTTGTTATTGATAAGGTGACAGGAAAGAAGTTTGGGAAGAGTGAAGGTAATGCTGTCTGGTTGGATGCGAAGAAAACAACACCGTTCGCATTTTATCAATTCTGGATGAATACCGCGGATGTGAACGTCGATTCGTATCTGAAACTCTTTTCACTGCTATCTCTTGAAGAGATTAGTGATATTGCTCGTGAACACAGTCTTGATCCAGGGAAACGACTCGCTCAAAAGAAGCTTTCCCATGCGGTTACTGCATTAGTCCATGGAAGCGACGTTGCAGCGCGCGCCGAACGAGTGTCTGAGTGTCTCTTTGGAAATATTGCTGTTGCTGATCTTGATGAACGTGATCAGGATCTCCTGTTAACTTCGGCACCGGTTGTTCGAATCCAATCAGGTACTGCGCTTGTTGATGTGTTACTCGCTGCGGAATTGGCAACAAGCAAGCGGGAGGCGAGGATGTTCATTGAAGAAGGTGCTGTTGTTATAGATGGTACGCGTGAGACAGTTGATCGGACAGTAAACCGTAGTACTGATGGTGATGTGGTACAGATTCGTCGAGGTAAGAAACATATAGCGCTTGTGGTTCTTGAGTAAGTCTATGCAAATAAGGAGGGGCGCAACTCTAACAAAAAAAGCCCCAGGAGGGGCTTTTTTGTTAGAGTTCATCAACGTCATCAAATGTGTCAAAGTCCACTTCTTCGGCGTCTTCCTCAAGAGATTCGTCACCATCTTCTTTTTCTTCCTCCTCTTCCTCTGGTACTGCTGTTTCGTCGATGAGACCAAAGCCTTCTAGGTCGTCGGTGTGTGCGACATCAGTCGCATCATCTTCGACTTCGTCGAGAACATCATCTGCAAGAGTCGCCTCTTCATCATCGGGGTTTTCTAACTCTTCTTCCTCGTCATCTCGTCGTAAAAGTACCATACAATTATTTCATTACTAATGGTTGTCGTTGTTGTAGCAAAGAAATGTTGCTCTGACAACTCCAACAACTGGATTGAAGGGATTTTACCGATTTGTCCCATTCTGTGCAAGGTGGGTCATACCAATAGCAATAGCATCATATTCGTCATCAAGTGCGCTTGTAGGGACCCCGCGTATCAGGCGCTTCACCATAGCCGTCACAGCTTGTTTATCACTTTTTCCGTAGCCAGTTAGTGCTATTTTTATTGCTTGTGGACTCAGTTCGTGAATAGAACAAGATCCTTGAGTTGCTTCATAGAGAATAACACCACGTGCTTCTGCAACAAGAAGAGCAGTTTTGATGTTCTTATTGAAAAATAACGTTTCAATTGCAAGTGTATGTGGTCGGTATGTTTGGATTGCTTTTCTTAATGCAGAACCAATGATGGTGAGGCGTTCTGCGTGAGGTGATGTACGATCCGTGAGTACGCAGGTAGAGTAGATATAGGTTACAACCCCGGCAACATCTTTATCGAGAATCGCAAGACCAAGTCGGTCATATCCTGGATCAATAGCAAGGACACGCATAGGTATTAGATGGTACCAGTAATAATGTCCTCACAATCATCGTGGCTAAGAAGCTCCTCGACAAGTGTTTGAAAATCGACATCCACGTCGCTTGGTACTTCTTTTGGAAGGACCGGTTGATAGGTCGTATCAATTTTTTTAAATGCCCACAAAGCACTTCCGGGCGCTCCTAAACTACAACCATGCTTTGATAGGATGTGTTTTATCTCTTGACTGGTACGATTTGTATTGTCGGTACGGGCAACAACAAGGACAGGTATACCCCCAGGGCCAAATGTTTCAAAGAGTACTTCCTTAGCGTTATGTTGTCGTGGATCACTTCCTTTGCGAAGTGCTCGATCAATTGTTTCTTTTGCGACCCCATCTTTTTTTGCGCGCTCAATCGCCGTGGCGAGTGCGGCAGAGGAAAGATTTCCCCCGGCATCCCGTGCGGCCACAGAAATAGCCTTGGCATGTTTTGTGTTAATGCGACTCTTCTGCCCGTCCGAAGCTTCTTTTTGACGTTTAATTTGTGACCATTTATTGTGTCCTGACATAGCATTATGGTTCGTTGTTGAGATGAGCAAAGCCGAGATCTGTAATGATTCTGCCTCGAGGTGTCCGCTCAATGAATCCTTGTCGGATAAGGTACGGCTCTATCACATCTTCAATTGTCGCCTGTTCTTCGCCGGTTGCTGCCGCAAGAGTGTTGAGCCCGACAGGGCCCCCTTTGAATTTTTCTTGCATGGTAGTGAGTATCATTTTATCTTGCCCTGTCAGTCCGATTGTGTCGATACTAAGAAGCGAAAAAGTGGTAGTAACCGTTTCCTCGGTGATGGCACTTCCCGCTAGTTGAGCAACATCGCGACACCGCTTTAAGAGGTAGTTTGCTGTTCTTGGTGTAGCGCGGCTGCGCTTTGCAATGAGGTGAAGCACGTCATTTGATGCTTCTATGTCAAGCGTTTGTGCAGAACGGGAGAGGATTGCTGTTATCTCGTTGGTATCATAAAAATCAAGTCGAAATATTCCTCCAGAAAATCGAGACCGGAGAGGTGCTGACAGGAGAGAGATTCGCGTTGTGGCTGCGACAAGAGTAAATGGCGGGAGATCGAGCTGTACGGTGCGAGCGGACGGCCCTTTACCAATAATTATATCGAGCACACCGGATTCCATGGCCGGGTAAAGGACTTCCTCGATAGCTTTTGATAGTCGATGGATCTCGTCGACAAACAGAACATCTCCTGGAGAGAGGTTGGTCAAAATAGCAGCGAGATCACCGACACGTTCGATTGCTGGTCCGGAGGTTACTTTAAGGTTACCACCAAGGGTGTGAGCGATGAGGTGGGCAAGGGTTGTTTTTCCTAGTCCCGGAGGACCATAGAGAAGCACGTGTTCAGCTGCGTGACCGCGCTCCTTTGCGGCGGTGAGCAAAATACGTAGATTTTCCTTTATTTTTTCTTGGCCGACGTAGTCCTCCCATCGTGAAGGACGGAGCGTCTGGTCAAGATTCGCTGCGGGGCTGGTAGTTCCTCGTGCGGGTTCGTTCGAAGTGGCAGACATACGACTATTCTAGCAGAAATAAGAGGAAGGCCGGAAATAGTTGACAATAAAATATAAGTATGCTAATATAAAAAAGTACGACGTTCTCTTGTTTCTTTACTCGCTCGAAAAACTTCTTTTCCACAGCGACTTTATAGTTCCAGCCGATAACTCTCTAAGCAACTTGGGTACGTTGCGAGGGACTCGTGGCGCTCACCTTTTGAGTGAGAGTGCTGTGTGTCTCCTTAGCGCGGTACCCACTTTCAATGCGGAAGCTTTGCTTAGAGAGTTATAGTCTGGAGCGCAACAATGAACAACAAGGTCACGAACAATTACCCAGTGACTATAGCGCACTCTCCTTAAAAAAACAGCTTGACCAGAGCTGTTTTTTGTCTTTCACCACAGGTGAACTATTTCAGGATACGACGTGTGCTAAAAAGGCCGCCTCGTTTTGATTTTGTTCTGTCATTGGAGCTGAGGTAACTTTAGGAAGTTCGACAACACGTTCGAGTTCTTCGAGAGAGGTGTCACCGCGTAGTACTTTTTCGGCACCGTCTTCAGCCATACTTGGTATTCCTTGAGGACGGGCGGCTTCGATAATGAGATGTTCACGTGGGTCTCGGATTACCACATCTTCCACGGCGGTATCCATCCGTACTGCTTCAAATACACCGGATCGACCCTTGTAACCTGTATTGCGACATGCTGGACAGCCAACAGCTTTATAGAGTTTGAGAGGATTTGGAATTGGGACGGGTGCAGGGTGTGTTTGCATGAGAGAGGTGAGCAAGGTCACTTCACGAGGAGAAGCATCGTAGGTTGTCCTGCATTCGGTGCATAGGCGTCGTACCAGGCGCTGGCCAATAAGCATAGTGACAGCGCTACAGATGATACGAGGTTCAATACCAAGATCGATCAGTCTTGGAAATCCTCCAACGGCACTATTGGTGTGCATAGTTGAGAAGACGAGATGGCCAGTTTGTGCGGCATGTATTGCAGTCTCAGCGACCTCTTTGTCGCGGATTTCTCCAACCATAATGATGTCAGGGTCCTGTCGCAAGACCGCTCGAAGACCAGAAGAGAAGGTATAGTCATCACTCGTTTGGGTTTGAACGATACCTTCAAGTTTGTACTCAACTGGATTTTCGATGGTAATAATTTTGACACCCTCGGTGTGTGCTGCCCGAAGAAACGCATAGAGTGCAGTTGTTTTACCTGAGCCGGTTGGACCGGTTGTAATAATGAGACCGTTTGGCTTTTTGAGTTCTTCAAGGAGCGCTGCGCGTAGATTAGGATGGAGTGCGATTTTATCAAGTGTGAAGCTTGCGACAGACGGATCAAGGAGACGCATCACGATAGATTCACCAGCCGCGCCGGGAATAACCGATGAGCGAATTTCAACTTCTCGATCACCCGCATTGAATGTGAATCGACCATCTTGAGCCTGATCCTTCTGGTTGAGTGTCATTCCAGAAAGAAGCTTAAGTCTCGACATGAGTCGTTCGTAAATAAAGCGATCAATAGAAAAAATATCGTACAGAACACCATCAAGTCGATATCGTAGTCGTACACCAGACTCCTCGGGTTCAATATGGACGTCTGACGAACGAAGTGCGATCGCGCCAGCAAAGACAAGTTCGAGAGTGTCGGTTACTCGACGCGCATTACCGACATTACCGACTTTATTCATGAGAGTTAGTACATCGTCTCGACTTGATATACTTTTTATAAATTGGGAAATCTCCTCAGGATCAATTTCAAAAGCGCCTTTCACTTTTGCTTTTGTGGTGTTGATGTCTGCATAACGTTTCCAGGCATGTTCAAGACTTTCGGTAGAGCAGAGGTAGGGGATTACTGTCTTTCTTGTTTGTATCTGTATTTGCTCAAGGAGTTGAAGCGCGCGTTGATCATTAGGACTTCGAAGCGCGACCGAGACAGACTCGTGGTTATAGTCAAATGCGACAAGGTGGGCCGCGCGAGCAGCTGCTTCAGGAATGAATGACATTGCTTCAGGGTTAATGGTGTATCCGTGGAGATTGATATACTCAAGACCGTACTGAGGCGCCATGGCTTGGATCAGCTTCTCCTCTTCCTCCTTTCGAAGTTCGGCGAGACGATTGTCGGCAGCACTATCGTTGAAATTAATCATAGCTTTGGGTATTGTACCATGTAGGAAATGCAAACACTGATATGTTTTCGAAGACATTTACGACGAGCGATATAGAACACGTAGCAGAGCACGTGGTTGATATGATGATGAGTGCGTCGTCAACGACAGGTGCGCTTGTCGTGACATTTTCGGGTGAACTTGGTGCCGGAAAAACAACACTCATCCAGTCATTGGCTCGCCAATTCGGCATTGTCGAACAGCTACCTAGTCCTACATTTACAATCATGCGGGTGTATCATCCTACTGTCGGTAGATTTACTCGTTTTGTTCATATGGATGCCTATCGCATCGAGCGCGAGGATGAGTTGAGACCGCTTCGTTTTTTTGAGTATCTTACTGATCCTCAGACGGTACTTTGTATTGAGTGGCCAGAACGAATTCCACATGTACTGAGTAAAGAAGGGCTCCATATTCAACTTGCATATACGGCTAAAGAAGGTGAACGGACCATCATTGTAAAGAGCTAGGGAAGCGACTAAAAGTTGGGTATACTGGGTATCTCAGTATGACGAAACCGCACGACAGTGAACAACAACGTCTCGTTATCCTCGATACGCATGCTATTTTGCACCGTGCGTACCATGCTTTACCTGACTTTAGTTCCCCTTCCGGGGAACCAACCGGCGCTCTCTATGGAGTTGTCGCAATGTTATTGCGAATTATCGAAGACCTACGGCCAACTGCTGTCGTCGCGGCATATGATCTTCCCGAACCAACATATCGACACACTGCATTTGCAGCATATAAAGCACATCGAGAAAAGACAGACGAGAGCCTGGTCGCCCAGATTGAACGATCACGCGATATCTTTGCTGCGTTTGGTATTCCGATTTTTGAGTGTCCAGGTTTTGAGGCGGATGATATTTTGGGAACAATCGCTCACCAAATGAAGGTGGCGCCGGAAATTTCTGTTGTGATTGCCTCGGGTGATATGGATACCATGCAATGTGTTGATGGAAAACGGGTCCAGGTATATACCTTGAAGAAGGGTATACACGACACAGTTCTCTATGATGAAGCGGCGGTGATTGCTCGTTTCGGGTTCCCGCCGGCACTTGTTCCTGACTATAAAGGTCTTCGGGGTGATACATCCGATAATATCCCAGGTATCGTTGGTATTGGTGAGAAAACAGCGACAACACTCGTCACTACCTTTGGTTCTATTGAAAATTTGTATGCTGCACTGGCGCGAGATCCAGAAGATGTTCGTGCCAAAGCAAAGATGACACCACGAATTATTTCACTTCTGTTGACAGGTCAAGAGGAAGCTCTATTTTCGAAGATGCTTGCGACGATTCGGACTGATGCACCGATTCAGTTTGAAATGCCACAAGGAGACATGCGAGATCGCATTACATACGATGCGGTTTTGACATTGTTTTCTACATTAGGATTTCGTACATTGACACAGAGATTCCAACATCTCTTTGGTTACGTGGGTCATGAAGCAGAGCGTAGTACCGATGTGACGCCTCTTGAGGAAAGTGAAGCGTCGATACTGCTGTGGTTGATCGATAGTGAGCGAACCAACGCAACCAAAGAAGAGATTGAGGATTATGGACGAGCATTTCTTGATACGACATCCTTCCGAAAGACGGTCGATCGTTTGCGTGATATTGTCGCAAAAACAGGAGCGTTGCAATCGGTGTATGAAACGATAGAAGTGCCGTTACGTCCGGTACTGCAAACATTGAATGCAACCGGCGTTTTGCTTGATACGAGCTATTTGGCACAGCTTGCGGTCATGATGCATACTGAGTTGGCTTCCCTTGAAGCGAGTATCTATCAAGTGACCGGAAAAGAATTTAACATCAATTCCCCAAAGCAGTTAGGTGAGATACTGTTTGATCACCTCGGGCTTGCAGTAAAGCAACAGAAGAAGACCGCAACCGGTCAGCGATCAACAAAAGAATCTGAGCTTGAAAAGTTACGAAATGCTCACCCTGTTATTCCACTTGTCCTCCGCTACCGTGAGCTTCAAAAACTCGTTTCGACCTACGTCGATGCGTTTCCGAAAATGGTGAGTTCTGACGGTCGATTACGGACAACGTTTTTGCAAACTGGGACGGTAACTGGCCGACTGTCATCTCGTGATCCAAATTTGCAGAATATTCCTACTCGTACAGATGAGAGTCGTGCGATTCGACGTGCGTTTGTTGCCGGTACTGGGAATACACTTATTTCAATAGACTACTCACAGATTGAACTGCGAATTGCAGCAATTCTCTCGGGGGATACTGCTTTACAGGATATCTTTCGCCGAGGCGAGGATGTGCATACTGGCGTTGCGATGAGGGTGTTTGGTGTCTCTCCACATGACGTAACAAGTGAGATGCGACGTAAAGCAAAAGTGATTAACTTTGGGATTCTGTACGGTATGGGTGTAAATGCCCTTCGCGCAAATCTGGGAGAAGAGACGACCCGAGAAGAAGCACAGCAATTCTTGACTGCCTATTTCCAATCCTTTCATCGTCTCGCATCGTATCTTGATGAGACAAAGGAGCTTGCTCGTCGACACGGATACACAGAGACTCTCTTCGGTAGACGACGACATTTTCCTGGTATCCGATCTGGAGCGCCATTTATACGTGCCCAAGCGGAGCGAATGGCAATCAATGCGCCTATTCAGGGGACAGCAGCTGATATTATGCGTATTGCTATGATTCAAGTGCATGAGTATCTCGCGACGGAGTCTGTACAAGGAAAGGCAAAAGTACTGCTCCAGGTTCACGACGAATTTGTTCTAGAAGTTGCTACAGAAATCGTCGATGACGTGGTACAAAATGTCGTCACAATAATGGAAGGAGTGCTTCCACCCGAGCGTAGCCAAGGGGTGCCGCTTTCGGTTGCTGCGGCAGTGGGAAAAAACTGGGCGGATATGGAAGAGTATGAGCATCGTACGGTATGATTTTTATTTTTTGGGGTACTAACGAACTTGCTCGGGAAGATGCGGTCCGGGAACGACTTGCAACGCACGTTGGTGCATCTGTTATTAAAATAACAAATGAGACATACCAACAAGGATTGCTGTCGCAGTGCTCTGGGCAGCAATCACTCTTCGGAGGGGATATGGTCGTTGTTTGTTCATTTGCTACTATCCCCGTTGGTTTTCTGGAGGAGTATCAAGCTCTCGCGTCAAGTATAGCTGAAGCGACAATGCCGTTGTATCTGGTACTCACGGCAATGAATGCTGCCGAAAAAAAAGTACTCACACCACATGCCCGTGAAGTACTCCTTTTTGAACGTAAGGAAACACTTGATCAGTTTAATAATTTTGCACTTGCCGATGCTTTTTTGGCACGTGACCGACGTCGATTGTGGCTGTTGTTACAAGCAGCACGACGGGCGTCAGTGCCAGCGGAAGAGATTATTGGTGTGTTGTGGTGGCAGATCAAACTTGTGCGCCTTGCTGCGCAGACCGCAACAGCAGCGGAGGCAGGGGTCAAAGAGTACCCGTATAAAAAAGCCAAGCAGGCACTTCGCTCATTTCCACTTCCTGAGGTAGAACAGTCCGCTCGACGTTTGCTTACCCTCTACCACGATGCTCGTAGAGGACGAGTTGATCTTGATTTGGCTCTTGAGTCATGGGTACTCACACAGTGACAGGTTTGTTGTCTGGAAGTAGCTGAACCTCTCAGTAACAAAGGTTGTGATACATGTACGTACTATATGTCCGCCCAGCAGGGATCGAACCTGCGACCTTCTCCTTAAAAGGGAGCTGCTCTACCGGCTGAGCTATAGGCGGATTGTGTGTTGTCTACCGCTCTCCTTAATAAGGGTGAACAGTATGGGGTACTGTTCACGCGTACCGAGGTGAGCCATAGGCGGATTATCACCATTCAGTCTACCGCTCTCCTTAATAAGGGTGAACAGTATGGGGTACTGTTCACGCGTACCGAGGTGAGCCATAGGCGGATTTTGGTGGTCGCACTATACCACAGCGATGCCGTTCTGCAAAAGGGAAGTGGTACCCGCACGTATTTTTTGGTAGGCTCAGGGTATGGTTCGTCTCTTGCTCCACGATATTCGAAGTCATTACAATGTAGGAGCGATATTCCGTACGGCGGACGGTGCCGGAGTTGCCCATGTGTATTGTTCTGGGGTTACCCCGCGTCCAAAGGATCGATTTGGTCGATCAGTTCCTGAGATTCATAAGACCGCCCTTGGGGCAGAGGAGTTTGTGGCGTGGTCAGGAGTAGAGACGCCTATCGAATTTTTACGAACAGAACGCTCACGGGGAACGACGGTCGTCGCTATTGAACAAGCACCGAATGCGGTTTCTCTTTTGACATGTACTCCGCCTGATAATGTGCTCTACATCTTTGGAAGTGAAACAGAGGGCTTGCCACAAGCAATCCTCGATGAAGTTGATAAGGTTGTCGATATTCCGATGCGCGGAAAGAAGGAATCACTTAACGTGTCGGTTGCTGTAGGAATCGTGTTGTATCATACGTAAATGGTCATGACGTCTCATACCCAGGCATGCGTGCTTGCTTTTCTGGCGGGAATCTTTTTGGGACTGGCGGCTATTACACCGTTGCCTATTTTTCCGGCAATTATTGGTATTGTCTGCTTTATTCAAGTATGTAGAAGCGTCGGCACCTATAAGGAACGTTTTTTGCTGGGGGCGCTCGCCTGGGGAATCAAGAGCCTCATCGCGTTAGTTTGGTTTTTTTCCGCGGCACCAGAGTCGTGGTTACCAGAAATGACAAAAGGGGAAGCGGGACTACTTATTTTTTTCTTCTGGCTCTACGTTGCTATACTCCTTAGCTTTGCTGGAGGACTTCTCATGATGGTAGCGGGAGCAGTACGTGGGATAATCCTTCCAGTTGTTATGACCGTGGGGTGGGTTCTTGCGGAGTATGTGTCGATGTGGGTCTTTGCATTTGGTACCTATGGGAGAGGGGCTGAGCCTGTCGCGGGGTTTAGTTTTGGATTGGTTGGGTATGCACTTGCTGAGCATGTCTGGCTTATTCAGGCCGGGAAATGGGGTGGGGTATATATGCTTTCATTTCTCTTGGTAGCCATCGGGTATGGGTACTGGTCGTTACTTCAGCTGAGTATGTCACGACGCATCGGTACGATAGTGGCCATGAGTGCACTCATCCTCCTTACACAACAGTCAGGTTATGAAGTGACAAATGCGGCATTTCCGTCAGTGGCAATTGTTGACACGTACCTTTCTGCTTCAGAGCTTCGGTATGACGAGGGTTCTCTTCGGAGAAGAGAGGTGATATCGGGAGCACTCCGATCAGCCCTGTCGACAGGAGCTTCATTCGTTATCTTGCCAGAAGATGCTCGGGCCGCACAAGCCACTGACGCGGAGTCAGCGTACAATCAGGTTCGTTTTTTATACCAAGACCCATCGACGATTATCGTTGACAGTAGTCTTGTTAAGCAGGGCATAAATACCAAACTTACTGCTCGCGTGTATCACGGAGCATCGACGACCGTCGTTACGACCGAGAAAGCCTGGCTAGTGCCAAATGGCGAGTATCTCCCAATGATAAGTCGTTTCTTCTTGAAGAATGTTCTCGATGAAGAACAACTATCCATGATTGATACGTCTCTTGTAACGACTTCTGGTCTCGATCTCCAGGCCTCATGGCCAGAAGAGATCCCTGGAGTATTATTTTGCTTTTCAAGCGCGGATCCTTTTGCAGCACGACGTTTAACGGAGCAACGTCGATTACCGTTTATTGCGCATCCTGTATCCCATGCGTACTTCCGCGAGTCATCGATACTGACACGGCAACTAGAGCGAATGTTGCGAGTTCAGGCGGTATGGAGTGGTGTACCGATTATTCAATCGGCGAATATGAGTGAAGCAAAAGGATATCGACCAGATGGTGGGATAACCATACCTGAGGTTTACGAAGAAGGCGATGGGTGGCGGGTAACGCGATTGGGAGACATGCGATAGAATGGGAGTATGCTTGCCTATAGCACGAATAAGATACTGAGTCTTGCTACGATCGTTGGTTCAATTTTTGTGTTGTGGCATATGTTTGGCTATACCACGGATCAGTGGCAGCGTATTCTCTACGCAATACTCATCCTCGGGTACGCTCATTTTTTTGTCGGGTGGTGGTATCAACTAAAGAGTTTTGCTCGAGCGCCGTCTCCTATGTCACGGTATCGCGCGTTTATGTTTCTTGTCATAGTGTCACTTGTCCTTACCTACGCATTAATTATCGGTATTGGCTTTTTACCAGCACTCTTTATTGGATCGTTATATTTTTTGTTTCATGGCCTCTTAAATGAACAAACACTTCTTGAACGTCAGGGGGGAGTGCATGTTTCTTTAATTCCACTCACTGCGTTATCGGTCGTGGTGATTGGCGTCATGCTGTACGCCGTACCAGACCAGACGTTCTTTTTTGAACCAGACTTAACCTTTCAGGTTATCCCTGAATTTTTGATTACTCTTGTTTTTAAAGAGATGCTACTTGATGTAGCGTATTTCCCGCTTTTTTTCTTTATAGCCGTAGCGATAGCGGCCATTCTTTTTGGGTATAGTGTTTGGAACAAAATTACAACGACCGCTACGACTATCATTGCTGGCATAACCGCATGCGTCACGTTAGGAATCGTATTGTTTGGTCCTCCACCGTACATCTATATCTACTTCCTCATCGTCGGTTATCACTTTATGACCTGGCTACTTTTCTATCTGGTTACTATGTACAAACGCGGTATCGCCGAATGGCGAACATTCCTTTACATCAATGGATCTGTCTTTAGTTGTTTATGTATTGCAGCGTATCTTCATCACGATGGTAATCTCCCCATCCTTGGTGACGTGATGTTTGATTATCGAACATTTGCTGCACTGACGTATGTTCATATAACGACGTCATTTATGAATGATGCGTGGTGGATTTCCCTAGAGCGTCGTCTCTTTGGATAACGTGCTCATTGCCTGTCGCACTTCCAGAGCGTCACTCCATGGCTGCTTCGAACCTCGAGGTCCCATGATGTATGGGTCAGTTCCTTTGCCTGAGATGATAACGTAGTCTCCTGAAGTGGCGATCTCTAGTGCGTGTGAGATTGCTTGTCGACGATCCATAATAATCTCAAGTTTGCTGCGGTCGGAGATACCACACGCCATATCATCGACTATTTTTCGGGGATTTTCGTCGTATGGATCTTCGTTTGTGAGAATAATTTTTTCACAGTAGCGTTCTGCGATTGCGCCCATTTCGGGACGCTTCCATGTGTCGCGACCGCCACCAGTATTACCAAGAACACAGACCTTGGAAACAGAAGGGAACGCCTGGTAGAGCTTTTCGAGTGAGTCAGGAGTATGGGCGTAATCGACGATAGCTGTGATTTGTTTCGTGGCATTTTTGGGAGTTGAGATCTGTTCGACACGACCTGCGATACCAGGTAGGTCACGAAGCGCTTTATCAATAGTGGCAAGCGATATACCGAGGGATCGAGCATAGGTGATGGCTGCAAGGATATTGTAGACATTAAAGAGACCAATGAGTGGGACACGAAGGGTCGTATCTCCAAAAACAAGACTGACACTTTCTTTATGAAGTGAGTAGAGCGAGAGATCCTTGAGTGAGTAACCAAGCTTTTGTTCGACTGGGAAATCAAGGAAATCGAGCCCGTGTTCATCATCAAGGTTTGCGACGAGTGTTCGAGGTTGCTTTCCAGAATCTGCGACACGGGCGGCAAGGGAAAGTTTTGCTGCTTTGTATCGCGCAAACGAACCGTGCGATTCAATATGTTCGGGTGTGAGGTTTGTAAAGATGAGTGTATCCATCTCAATGAAGCGGTGTCGAAATTGCTTGGCCCCTTCCGAGGTCATCTCGATGACGGCATGGGTGCAACCGGCGGTGACAGCTTGGCGGAGAAAGCGCTGGACGAAGAACCGTCCTGGCATGGTCATCTTGAAAAGATTGCGTGACACTGTATCACCAATCTTAAATTGAATGGTCGAGAGTGAGGCGACGTGATACCCCTCAGCTTCAAGGATTCGAGTGAGAAGTTCGGTGACGGTTGATTTCCCCTTTGTTCCGGTGATGCCGATAACTGTTATTTCTCGAGAAGGGTGTTTGTACCAGAGTGCTGCGAGGTACGCGAGGAGAAGGTGATATGGTGGCCGGATGAATTCAAGGAGTGGTCGAGGAATGAATGAAAGAAGCCAATGCAACATACGTACGTAGTATACGGGAGGGAAGAGTGATTTGCCAAAAGTTGACTAGACTGGTGGAATTTGTCGCAGGATTTGTTGCACCATGGCGCTCACTGAGAGTGCTGGGTCAAGCTTCGAAACGAGTGCCCGAGCTTCTTTTTCTGGGTACCCAAGCGTGATCAAGGCATCAATAGCGTCAGTTTGTGACGAGCTATAGGTTGTCTGTGGCAACGCCTGATGTTGAAGAGTGAGGAACGTGGGGTCGAGTTTGGCGACGAGGTGGGCGACGATTGCGGCGGCAGTTTTTTTGCCGATACCAGTGGTCGTATGGAGTAGGTCAGGATCATTTTGTGCTGCGGCTGTCGTGAGGTCGTGAGGTGTTGCTGCACACATAATCTGTAGTGCAGATTTTGGGCCAATTTTGGGAATATCAAGAAGGAGCATAAACAGTCGTAACTCATCTTCGCTACGGAAGCCGTAGAGGTCGAGGGCGTTTTCCCGTACGGCGAGATAGGTGTGAAAAAAGACCGTTTCATCTAGGTGAGGTGGGTAGCGGAGAGCGTTGGTGTAGACCAGGTATCCTATTCCATGTACTTGAATGGTGACACTGGTATCAGTATGAGCAGCAATGGTACCGGTAAGTGAGCGAATCATGGGGTTATTGTAGCGCAGCTTCGCGAGAGAAGGAACCGCTTGCTTTTTTTGGCAGTCTACCGTATAGTTGCGTCACTAAATTAGTCCGTATGCCAATTACAAAAGGAGCAGAAAAAGCAAATCGACAGTCAAAGCGAAAGCGAGTCTATAATATTCGTCGTAAGGTAGAGCTGCATGATGTCGTGAAAGATGTTCAGAAAGCAGTTGCTGCAGGAGATGCAGCAAAGGCAAAAGAACTACTTCCAAAGGCCTACAAAGCCATCGATAAGGCTGCCAAGCGAGGTGTTATCAAAGACAACACCGCAGCTCGCAAGAAGTCACGCCTCACCGCTAAGGTGAAGACCATCAAGTAAAGATAAACGTACCGGGAAACCGGTGCGTTTTTCTAATGAGGAAGTGCCGCTGTCGACTGCTCGTAGTAGGTGTGTAGGTGACGATACGCGCGAGAGGAAAAGGCGATTGTCGTGACAAGAACACCGATGCTGCCTGCAGCAATAAAGACGAGAGCGATTCCGCGACTATCACCGGTGCCGAACCATTCTCCGATGAGCGATACTCCAGCCCCCGTTGTCATGAATGGGATGAAGAATAGTTGCGTGATGGGACCAATCGCAAATGCCGTGAGCGGGGTGGCGGTAGACTCAACACTTTGCGCAAATCCAAAGACCCGCCCTTGTCGTTCAGTAGGGACAACGTGCTGGATAACAGTTTGTTCGGCAGCTTCGACGATGGGAAAGAAAAACATCCAAGTAAACATACCTAGGGTGAGCAGAAGTATCGATGCCTGTATCGGGAAGATGATGCAAGTCCCCCAGGTAATTAGGTTGATTACCATGATGGAACGAACGGGGTTCTTCCCTACGCCGTGCCGGGCGACCAAAAGACCGCCCGCGATCATGAAGGCGCTTGCGACTCCCCAGAGGATTCCCCATGTCTCAACGGTAACGAGGGAGAGTCCGTAGATATCCATCAAGGCCATGAACACGCCACCAAGTAAATTGTTAAAGGTGTGGAACAGGATGAGTGAAAAGAGGCCAGGGACATTTTTGATGATAGCGAAGGTGCCACGGATGTCCAGGTTGCGAATCGCGTGACTACCGTTTCTGATGGTCTCGGGGAAGAAAAGTGGCATCAGGTGAGCAAAGGCCACTATGGTAGCGATGAGGCTAACGATGAGCGCCGCCCCAAAACCAAAAAAGCCGATGATGAGACCACTAAGGACAGATGTGAGAGAGAACGAGATGCCGTTCATTGTTCCGATAAGGCCATTCGCCGTATCTTTATTTTCGGCAAATAGGAGGCTGACAGAGGTGGTGAGGGCAATAGTGCGAAGGTTACCGGCGACCGCGCCAATGAGGATGAGTGACACCATGACCCATAAGGTAGGGGATGTCGCTTCTATACTGTCAGCTTGGAGTGAGGAATGAAAATACAGTAATGTGCTGAGAAAGTAGGCAGCCCCGGAAATGACACTCGACGCGAGCATCACCGTCTTTTTTCGATGGTGGTCGACAAAGCTACCAAAAAATATCGCCCCCACGATGTTGATAATAGAAAAAATTCCGGCAATGTATGCGGCAGCAACGACTGATTTAGTTTCAAGAATTACCCAGAAGGTAAGCGCAAACCAGATAAAGTTATTGGTAACCCCCGCGATAAGATTATTTCCCAATAGGTGATAGAACAGCCGCTCGGCCGGTTGTCTCTCGATACGCATGGGTGCAGCATACCATGCGTATTGTATTTTTTACCTACGGGTGACTTTGGACATCGTGTCTGGCCCGTACTGTTGACAGGTTCACTACTTCGACATACTTCGTGCGTTAGCCGAGGATTATTTTAGAGAGTGCTTTTTGTATACTCTTTCTCAGTCCCTCGTACGTAAGTTCTCGTAATAAATAATAGGGTCACCACATTCCAAAGTTACATAATGTACATCGAACCGCTCAAGTAATAGTAGAAGACGTTACGATTACGAGGCACCTTGTTTTATTTGGTTCTGATATCCATACTATAGCTTTGGCTCCTTGGGTCACTTAGTTCATTTTCGACTCTGTGCCTGGCTTTTGTTTCATCAAACGATAGGGAAGAGTCGATGATGTTCAGGTCGTAGAGGACTTCGTCAAAATATCCAGGCAGGATGGTCTTATAGGTGAGAGGGAAATCCAAGCTACTCATTTCTTCGACCCGTCGGGTTATTTCATTGGTACAGTTTTTAAGGAGGGTGTTGTAGATGCGTGGCTTCCTAAGGACTTCATTAATATCTTCGGCTAGTAAGATAAATAATGAGATCGCTTGTTCTTTGCTTGCAGTGGTTGGGTAGAGATAGACTCGTTCGTCACGGTGCTCAGTACGTACCCCAATCAAGTCGCGCTCGTCCCCGACCACATAGATGACTTCGAACTGCCGAAGGATACCTAAGAGGGGAGAGAATTCTTCACCCGTTTCACGTCTGGTCTCCAGAGAAATAGATATTGGGTCTTCGTCAGTCAATCTAAAAGAGAGAAAGATATGAGCCAGTCCCTCGAACCCCGAGAAGTGAGAAATAACGACATCCACTCCTTCAATCTCGTTTAATTTAAAACTACGAGTTTCATAATTTGAGACAGCGGTCAGTGGTCCAGTCCAGACGAAGTTGCGGTAGTTATCGATTGTCACTCCATCTCCGCGAATAGCAATGCTTGGGAGTGACTCGTGTCCTAATTCCCAGACCCGGTCGTGCGAAGGACGAAAGATTATTTGAAGTACAAGAAAACCAAAAAACAAAACTAGTAAAATGACGAGCAGCCACTTTACGTATAGGCTTTTGAGCATGAGATAAGTGTACTACAAACAATGACAACCCGATTAGGGTTGCTTTTGGTACTTGTGGTGATAGTTGCGTCTTTGCGCGGACCCACTTCGCATGCGCTCCGCATCTTCGGTGCGGTCTGGTTTTGGTTTGTCTTCTGACGCTTTATTCCGGAAGTCAAGGACTTGCATTTGTATACTAGCATTGTGGCGATATTATTTCCGTCCTTTCCTCTGTCATTCGCGTCGGTGCGAGGCGCTCCCTGTATCCTCGTTTCGTGATAACTCTAGAGCCCGCTCACGCTGTACAACCACCTCGAATGGGTCGTTCGTGCCGAGGTACATCAAAAAAACGAAATGGTGCACATTACTGGCTTAGTTGTTGAACCAAATCGATAGAGACTCCCGCAGGATCTATAAGTATGAAGTGTCTTTGCCCCCATTCCTCATCGGTCAATTCATAGATAATTGGGGCACCTAAAGCCTTAAGTCGCTCATATTCAGATTTTGCATCATCTACCTCAAACGAATAGACAACACCCTCTCCAGCATATGCCCCATGAAGAAACTTTGGTTGATTGGATAGATCAGGTTGCATGACAGCAAGCTCGATACCGCTTTCATGTCTCATATGAATGTACCAATCCGCTTCAAACACAACGTCGAAGTTGAATAACTTTGTATAAAATTCTTTGCATTCGACGAGTTTCGCTGTAATTGTTATGGGAAATAGTCCTTTCATACTGTCAATTATATCAAATTATTTTTCCGTTTTATACCTCTTCTTCATCTCACTACACGAACCCTGTATAACCGCTTTGAGTACCGTAAGGTCAATATCTTCTATACTTTTAATTGCTAAGCAAGATTTGCCAGAAAGTTTATACTTACCAAGTGTTTCAATTTCTTTTTTGTAGCTCTCCCAACCAATCATGTTGTATAAGGTAAATCCAGTAGAGGAGATAGCAAAGCCAGTGCTGAGGTACTCATGGTCTCCACCCTTACTGTCCTTGTAGTAATATTTACCGAACCCAAAAATCTTGTTCCACATGACGCACGGAGAGCCGGTGACTTTTGTGTACAGCTCAACTAAAGCCAGTGCTTCAGTCTGCACTTTCTCCTTTCCCTTAAAGTTCTCCTTCAAGTATTTCTCTGGACTAACTGTTGTTGGTTGCGTTTTGTTGGTGTAGGTCATGGTTCGTAAAAATTAATGGAAACAAACGTACATGATTCTGTTGTAAGGAATTTTTGATCTGACCTTCTCTTTATATTGAGTGTTATTCTACTCCTTTTATTACATTTTTGTACACACCTCCACTAAAAAGCCATCCATGTCTCGGAGGTAGCCGACGGTTTGACCCCACGGTTTTTGGGTTGGCTCTTTTACCACTTCTGCACCAGCTTCGACCGCTTGCTTCCAGCTGCTTTCAATATCATCTGCTACAAAAGTAATCTCAAAAGGTGACGGTAATCCTTTTGTGTCTCGTTTTTCAATAGCGACGCCGTTGTATTCTGCGACTGAGTATGAGGCAAAGGCAAGTATCGTACCACCAGTCTCTAGCTCACCATAATCTTTTTCTGAAGTAATGAATTTCTGTGTAAACCCAAATGCCTTTACATAAAACGCGAGTGTCGCTTCGACATTTTCCACATATAAAATTGTGTATCCGTAGGTGATCATAGCGTGAAATTAAAATGGTTAACTGCCACTTCTTCGCCACCTATAGCCCGATAAAAAGCAACCGCCCCTTCGTCTTCTGACTCAGCTTCAACAAAAATCGCCCCCACGCCTCGAGTGCGAGCCTCTTCTTTCACGGCTTCTATAAGTTTCCTACCCACACCCTGCTTTTGAGACAGAGGATGCACTGCAATGTCGTATATATAGAATTCTTTTGTTCCGTGAATCGGCGTCATTTCAAAAGCGACGAGACCGCCAACGATACGATTCTCAACCACTGCGCCGAGGATAACACATGCAGTGTTTCTAAGCATTGAGAGGAGGTATTCATCACTTGTATCGTATGAAGACTCAAAAGCGAGAGAAAATACAGCGATGAGTTCTTTTATTTCTTCCACATTCTCTAATTTTTTAATAGATATAATCTGCATATTTTATTATTTAAGTAATTGCTCCACACTCACGCTGAGTACTTTAGCAACCTTGCCCATAGTACTGGGAGTAAGATTTTTTTGCCATGCTCAACATTACTAATATTCGCTCGATTTAACCCTAACTCTCGGCAGATGTCGCCTTGCGACATACCTTTTTCGAGCCGAATCTTTTTCATATTTTCGCCAAATTTTTGTGCTGGGGATTTTGCCATAGATTTATCGTTGCGTGTGTTTAAGTATTCATTTCGTATGTTCGTTCTTTGATTTCGACCAATTGGCAATCAATCTTTTTGCTTCTTTTGGATTCACCTTTACCCAGTCACGCACATGATTGGCTACTGATTTTTTACAAACTTAACCCCATCTTCTTTGGGGAGCTCGAGAATTGTAAAGATTGGTTTAGGATTATCATTCCACACATCAAGTTTTTGCGGAGGCTACGGGACTCGAACTGTCCGGGTCATCCGATACCGGATACTTTGCCTCGGTCAGTACTATTGACATACTACAATATACTTGTACTATATAAATATGCGACATTTCGCCTATACAACCGAATCACATGAGTGGACCGCGGAAATTATTTCCGGCGTGTTCACTCGTAAGAACCCAGTACAGATGGGACTTTCATGTGTATCTGGATTCCTGTATAGGCAATATGTTATGAATTCGTAAATCTCCTTATTTTACTTTGTGAATTGAAAACATCTTGCCTAACAGCAAGATGTTTTCGTTCTTTATGAACATAATCGAGTAACAAAGGAGCTCACTATGACTGAAGAAACCAAAGCGACTCGTGTGTATTGGCGCAAGGGCAAGAAAACTATGCTTTGCCCAATCGAGATCGGGGATGCTCCGGTTATCTACCGTGGCATCAACCACCCTGACTCATACAGCTTTCTCTTGAACACTGATCCAAAAGGTTTAGGGTTTGAGGAAGAGTGGATCAAGAGCAAGCAGAAGCCTGATGGGAAAGACATTACCGTTGGTATCTGCACCGTTGAAGGGGTACTGATCGGCACGATGGGCCTACATCGGATTGAGCCAATTCATCGCACTGCAGTGACTGGCTCCGTCATCTTTGATGAGGCCTATCGAAACAAAGGGTACGGCACGGACGCCAAGATGATTCTCTTGGACTATGCCTTCAACATGCTTGGTCTGGAGGTAATTGAATCACGAGCAATCGGTTTCAATGACCGATCCGCTGCCTACAGTCAAAAGTGTGGCTACAAGGTAGAGGCGAGACTGCGGAGTCGGTTCTATCGTTTTGGACAGCGGCACGATGAGATCATCTTGTCTGTTGTGCGAGACGAATGGTTTCCGCTCTGGGAAGAGTACAAAAAAGATCTCTAAACACTGACCTCTGGCGTTCGCGCCAGAGGTTTTTCTATAGTTAAGTTCGAATCCCGTCGGGGTCATCCGATAACATAATCAAAACACCTATATAAATGGGTCTCCCGATAAATAAAACTCACTGCGGAGAGAGAGGGATTCGAACCCTCGAGAGGCTTTCACCCCTAACGGTTTTCAAGACCGCCGCCTTCAACCACTCAGCCATCTCTCCGTGTATATAAGAAGGGAAGTTGACGCACCTTCTGTTAGCAACAGATACTAGCAAATTCAGGAAAAAAAGTACACCCGCCTCATGCTATACTTTTGACATTATGGAACCAGCACCACGTGCAATCGCCTGGGAAGCTCCGCAACACAACCATACCGATAAGGGAGGGGATTGGTTTTTTGCCTTTGCTGTAGTATGTATCGCGCTCGTACTTGCAGCGATTCTTCTTGGAAATACACTCTTTGCACTCCTTATTGCCATCGCCGGTATGACACTTGCTATCTCTGCTTCCAAGCGACCACCGATTATTCCGTTTGCGGTGAGTGTTCGCGGGGTACGCGTGGGAGAAGAATTGTATCCCTTTACGACACTTGCGTCATACTGCATTGATGAGGACGATCCACGGGGTCCACAGCTGCTTGTGCGATCTTTGCGAAAATTTATGCCGCTTATCGTTATTCCCATCCCGGAAGATCATATCGATGACATTGAGGATATATTGCGGGCTCGTCTACCAGAAGAACATCTTGAAGAACCACTTCTTGTAAAGGTACTGGAAATATTTGGATTTTAAGGTATGATGCTTGGCACTGAATGCCCCTGCGCATTCAGAGTTATCACGCTGCTCTCGTAGTTTAATGGATAAAATGCTGGTTTGCGGTACCAGCGCTCCAGGTTCGATTCCTGGCGAGAGCACCACATAGTATAAGGTTGTTCTGCAACACTTTTAGAAACTACCTTTCACGGTGTTTCCGAACTTTTGGTATAATTGAATAATGAAGAAACAACCAAAGTTTATTCCTAAACCAGGTCAGACTGACTTCACCAACATTCGTTGGGCGCCAGTAATAAATTGTGTTCTAAAATATAAAGACAAAATACTTGTTGTACAAAGGAGTGAGACAATGCGGTTATATCCAAAATACTGGAATGGGCTCTCTGGTTTCTTAGACGATAGCAAGAGTTTAAATGAGAAAGTTTATCAAGAGCTGAAAGAAGAAGTTGGCTTGAGTAAAAAACATATTATTTCTATTAAACTAGGACAGATTTTTGATCAAGACGAGCCGAAGTATAAAAAGACATGGATTGTGCATCCAATTTTAGTCGAAGTAGATACAGACAAGGTAAAGCTTGACTGGGAAGCTCAGAATTATACCTGGCTTAGTTTAAAGGAAGTTAAGAAACTTAACTTGTTACCAGGCTTTGATTTGGTTTTGAAAGCTTTGTTCAAATAGGGTACTGCACATTAGGCAGCATAAATACCTCATCCAGCTTTTGGATAGCCTTCTTAATATCGTATCTACTCAAGAACAGTTCTGAAAGCCACAACTCCGCTGCACAAATCGACCGACCCAAATGCGAAAGCATTTGGGTCGTTGCCGTTTGTAGCTCTCGCCAGGAATCGAATCTAGATGAATGCTATTTTAATGACAACAATCATGCGTCATGTCATCGTGAGAAGAAATAAATAACTGCCATTTTGATACAATACCGTTCTCTTGATAATGCTCGTGGTATGTCCATTGCTTAGCCCAAAGGGAAGTATCAATGATCGAGGTAATGTATGGTGAACGTGCCACGTCAAGTAGAGACGTATTTCGAGGAATAATATTTGGGGAGAAGATGTCCACGTGGGAAGTTGCTTTCACTGCTGAACGAAGAAATGTGAGACGTTTTCCGCAAATGTCACCTTTTGGTGAACTATGTGTTATCAAATCACTCCAGGTTGCCAGATCATGCCCACTTCCTTTATAAGCGTGGTATTTATAGAGTATCCATATTACTGGATCTGCAAAAAACATACCGTCGCTTATTGCTTTTTTCACGTCTGGCTCTGTTGCTTGAGTATAAGCACGATACTGTTGGAGTAGTTTCTTTACTTGTGCTTCTTGAATTTGTCTTTGTTTATCCATAATGAAGTTACGAAGGTACCTTAAATACTTCAATTGAGTTAATGATTTCTAAAGGACCGCGCACGGTATCAATGTGAGTGAGACAAGGTATAGATGGTACTTTAGGATAAAGGAGTTCACCAATACCTGTGACACTTCTAGCGAAAACAAAACTATCCTTTTGTAGGATACGAGCTAAATGCTCAAGTAACTCGGCTTTTTCCTCCACGGTATCTCCAACGAGAGCACCGAGTATAGTAAGTGGTGTGGTAGGTACGTAGATAAAAGCATCGGCGACTTGTATGGTTATATTTTCACTCAACCCAAGTTTCTCAACGAGGGTACGGCTTCGGTGCACAGCTTCCTCGTCTAAGTCAATTACCGTCATTTGGTATCCATAAATTGAGGCCATGATAATGGCAGTAAGAGGAAGCGGGCCACCGCCCAAAAAGGTCACAAAGGATGCCTCTCCTCTCATTTGACGAAGTGTTCTAACCTCAAGTGCAGTAAGCGTCTCGTAATTATGCATATATGGAAAAGTGTGCAAGTGGTCGTAGGTCAGCTTATCGACGCTAAGAAACGTATCTACCCAGTGATACTCGAGAAGGCTTTCACCTTTTGCACAAACTGCTTGAGTGCGTTTGGAAAGATTAGTAAATGTCTCTGAGCGCATCATAGTGTCATATACTGGCCTTGGCGCACTCGTTACATACGAGACGAGAGATGAAAAATAATGATTTACTTGAGGAGATGGATAGAGCGAAGGAGACGCTTCAAGCGACCGCGTTAGTGAATCAAGATATGAAATAGCTGTCTGCATATGGTGTATGAAAAGCATAGGGTCACGCCGACCCTATGCGCGAGTGAACGAGTCACTCAAACTTCGATCGCTCTAATTCTGGTAGCAGCTTGAGTATCCGAGCTCGAGCTGCCTGTACGAACTCCCCTCTTTCATTTCCCGGAGGAAGGTCCATGTCGAGGGCGCGCAGATACTCTGTCATTTGCCAGTACCGCCAGAACGCATCCGCGCGCAGCGATTGGACCTTCTCCAGTCCTCGCGCTACGAGCAAGGCCGGCGCCACTGCCGCGACTTGGTTGTATAGTTCGGGCGGAAGCTTATCTTGAAACTCTACCGCCCACCACGCGAGCGAGACACCGAGCTCGCGCTCGGAAGTTTCCCTGCCTACCGGGTTGAGATCATCCCCATGCGAAGCAAGGAACTCCGTACAGGCAACCCAGTAACGGATACAAGCCTCGATGACCAGAAAAAACCACACCTCCTTTACTTGTGGTCTCCGTGAGATTTCTTTGGTGAGTTGCAGTGGTTCAGGGTGAGTCACGAGAAAGCCTTGTGCCGTTGGAACGGGACGTAGGTTGCAGATGTTGTAAATCCCCTCCTCAATCAATCTCACGAGTTCGGGCAAATTGCTAACGTTATCCCTAATTATCAGGTAGCTTCGACGGTTGTCACCACTCTTAGCCTCCTCCACCATCGGCATCAGCAAAGAGTAATCTACGCTCACGCCCGACGCCACATAAAGCACAAGAAACGGCGTCTCACCTGGACTTGTTTGGTTCACGTTCCATTCGCCCGATCCAGGTACCGCGTTGAAGGAGTTACTTCCGGCCACCCCCTTAGCGCGCATCTCACCTCGAACAACGTGATCATTGAGTACAGCTTGAAGGCCCTCTACCGTTACGTCCGCCCGCAGTGTCATGGCGTACATATTCCAGTCATGCACCTGGCTTTGGTGGTCTTGGCCAGGTAGATGATGATGGTGCACACAACCCTCAGCAGCACAGTGCATAACCAGACGGCGCTGTGAACTGCTCGCCATACACTGGTCTACAAGCGCACGAGGCAGTAGTTCCGGAACACCTTCCAGTGGAACGATCTGTACCTGCGTGTGATTACGCAAAAACTCAAGTACAGGCCCAGGAACCTCACCCCCCACACACTTCGTCACGATCACACCTGCGGTTGCCGCACTGACATGCGTCGGCAGTAGGTTCCCGTAGAGCGTACGATTGGTCTCGTGTTTTTGACCGTCAATCACGCCGATGATGGCATATAGGTACTCGGTAGTCCGCAGGAACGTGGCTGTCTCTTCTCCGGAAACAATGCCAAAACCCTCCATAACGACAACCTTGACACCTTCCTTCTCGAGGCGCGACAGCTCTTTCGTGAAGGTAGCTTCATCTTCACAGGTGAAACAGCCGTTTGGCAGGATCACCACTCGTGCGTGTGGTGTGCGGATTTCGGTCATACCGCCGACCTCGTTTACAACGATGGCGACTTCCGTGGGTCCGTAGCCTATATTGTTGAGTGTTCGAGCCAATGCCATGGCGCACGTCGACTTTCCAGCTCCAAAGGCCCCGATGATGGCAATGATCTGCATTTTTTCCTCGATGCGGTTGATTTTGATAATACTGAACGCATTATCTCCACGTAGAACTCTAGCAGGAAACCTCACTTAGTGCAAATGAATTGCAATTTCTTTGGTATCTTCAATTACCACTCGTAAGAGTTTGTAACGCTGAACTCACCACTCTGTAAATGGATCGTTTAATGTTCTCCAACCAACCACACCAAGCTTCCACTCATCGTCGGTAAGCAGACACTCGTTTAAGCTTTTGATGATTGTTTCTTTATCCATCTTGATACCGATAAAGACTAACTCTTGGCGGTGGTCAAAATAGGGAGATTGCCAATTACTAGCTTTCGCTTGCTCCTTGATTGTCTCTGGCCACTCTTTCTCATCAACAATGCCCCACCACCAGCCGGCTGATCGTAGTTGAAGTTGTGTTCCAGCTAGGGCAAAATCACCCGCTTCTTCAAACCGTGTCGCCAGCCAGAACAAACCTTTCGCACGAACCACCTCTTCGGGAATTGTTTCAGTCCAATTCATAAATCGGTCAGGGTGGAACGGTCGATCAGCCTTATAGACAAAACTATCAATTCCGTATTCAAGTGTTTCAGGTACGTGTTCACCTCTCAGTTCTTTAAGCCATGTCGGAGATAGAGCAGCTTTATTGAAATCAAACAACCCAGTGTTAATTATTTTCTTTAGCGGTACATCGGAGTAGTTAGTTTCTAGTACTTCAGCTTCACTGTTGAGGGTAGTAATAATACCTCGAATCTTGACCCGTTCCTCTTCAGAAACATCAGCTACTTTATTGAGTACGATGATGTTGGCAAACTCAATTTGATCTGTGAGGAGATTTACAATATCTCTCTCATCAGCGACACCAAGTGACTCGCCACGTTCTTTCAACGTTTCTCGCGAGTTCCAGTTCTTTAAAAAGTTAACAGCATCAACGACGGTGACCATTGTGTCTAGCTCGGCGAAGTCTTTCAGAATATCGCCACTAGCGTCATCAAAAGTGAATGTCTCAGCAACTTGCATTGGCTCACCAATTCCAGTTGATTCAATTAGCAAATAATCAAAGCGACCTTCTTTAGCCAGTTTCTTTACCTCTATGAGTAAATCTTCTCGTAGAGTGCAGCAAATACATCCATTACTCATTTCCACGAGCTTTTCTTCAGTTCGACTGAGATTAGCGTCACCTCGAGCGACAATATCTGCATCAATGTTTACTTCGGACATGTCGTTTACGATCAGGGCAACTTTCAGACCGTCACGATTTCGAAGAATATGGTTTAAAAGTGAAAGGTACCCCTTTCTTAAGACAACTTTTCTAAGGTATTATCACTTAGAAAATATCCATGGCAAAACAAGGATTTAGAATCGCAAAAGAGATCAAAGACGAGATTATTAATAAGCTGAAGCATGA